>OLGX01000058.1_pt1 | contig 73902 bp, 60 predicted proteins | sample 1609451 | NCBI WGS metagenome assembly OLGX01 (sample SAMN05416834, study PRJEB24817) | seawater metagenome | isolation source: Sea water | place: Canada:Atlantic | collected 2013-07
CATTACTTCATAGCGACGCCTTAATCAAAAACCGCTGGACGCATTCTGAGGAGGTAACTTATTAATGCGGATTGGTATAAAGTAGTTGAAACGGTATTCGTGCGCTTATCAAGTTTACATAAAAACCTGATTTTTGGCTTTGGTATGGCGCTTAGTATGGAAGCTATCATGGCGCTTAGCACCACCTACCGTAATATCGGTTTAGGCGACCTGCAGCAATTTGGTCAGGCCTTTTTGGCGAGTTATTTAATGGTATTACCCGTCGCTTTGGTGCTTTCACCTATAATGACGTTGCTGGTAAAACCGAAAATGGAAGCGTTTCTGGCGAGCTAAGGCACAGTCTCAAAATCGGATTGGCTGTCCGTATTCAACACCCTAGCTGTGAGTGTTTGCTGAATAAAAGCGTGGTCGAGCACAGCATTTATTTTTAAAATGGCCAGTGCTTCGCGGTATACATTGATACGTGCGGTGAGGGCTTTTAACTCTGCTTGAAATGCGTCAGCTTCTCGATTATTTAACATGAAAAAATCACTCGAGCCGAATTCAAACTGCCGCTGTTCTTGTTCAAACAGCTTACGAGACAAAATGACCTGCTGTTCTTGCATCTTGTGTAAACGCTTAGCATAAGACAAGTTAACCAAGCGCTCTTGTAACTTGGCATCAATCGAGCGTTGTAGGGCGTTGGTTTTCTGCTCAAGGGCGCTTATTTCGAACTGTGTTTTGCTCTTTTTCGCTTTTGCTTGTGAGCGCTCAAACGGAACCGAAAAATACAGGCCTATCTTGGTTTCAGTGTCTTGCAAAGACGTGGGGCCCGAACCTATGTCTCTTGCGACTTTAGCTTCAATATCAAGTTTGGGTAGTAGCGCCACTTCTGCTAAGCGCATTTTTTGCTTTAGTACTTGCATCTCGTGGGCTTTAGCGGTCAAAGCCGGGTGCTTTGTAGGGCCGCCGGTGATTATTGCTTCGTTGAATGCCTTTGGCCATGCAATCCGTGATGCGTTTATCGACTGCATAGCTTGGCTATCTGGAAGATGCGCACTGTGCATGTAGTAGCGTAACTTTTGCAAGCTACCTTGCACCTTGCGCTCAGCAGCAAGCAATGCAGATTGGCGCTCTAATAATCTGGTTTCAAACTCAAGCAGCTCAATTTCGGCTACGTCCCCTTCTGCGACTCGCGTTTTAATGCCTGCTTGTCGATTTAGGCTCACCGTGACGAGTTGCTCAATTTTATGGTAGTAGCTTAGCGCTTCAGCCCAATCTAAATAGGCCAATATGGCTGAATAATAGAATTCGCTTTGGGCTAGTTTTGCTTCTTCGTTCCACATCTTGTATTTGAGCCGTGCATTGGCCATGGCCGTGCGATTTTTATCGGTTTCTCTACCCTGAAGCAACGACAGTTTTACCCCGACAGAGGCTTCGCCTCCAGACAAGGTGGCGTACTCTTGCTCGTATACTGGAAAGTCGCCAGCAGAAATACGGTATTCAGAGAAAATTTCAGCATTGTACGCTTCAAGGGGTTTAGAGAATTTTTGCGCAGCCTGCAGCCCATCGTAATACCCTGTTACCCGAGAAAAGCTGTTGTGCTCTAGCTTTGCATCATAAGCACCGTCAGCGTATTGAATATCAGCTTGGTATTGACCTGTGGTGGCATCAATGGCCAATATTTCTGGGTGGTTTTTAGCCACCTGCGATAAGTATTCTTGCAAGGTTAAGGCGCTCGATGATGGGCAAAAACCAAATAGTAGTAAGCAATAAACCACGAGCCGGCACATTAATTTGCGCCTCCTTCGGTTTGGTCGGTGCGAACAGGTGGGAAGTTGTTAAGCTGTCGCCATAACTCGTAGCCAAGCCTGACTTCCTCTAGCAGTATCCAGGCACGAACTCGGCTGCCCAAGCGTGCGCTTTCATGCTCTGGCCAAGCAACGGTGGTATTGACTGGGGCAATCCATACGGTGAACATACCAAACTGATCTGCAACAGGTTCAACAAAGGATACTACGCCTTCAAAGGTGCCCACTGACATACCGGGCCAGCCACTAAATTGAAAGGTCGGCCAGCCTTCAAACTGAATACGCACTTTCTTGCCTTTAGTGGCAAGCGCGGCATCTAAGCCGTTAATTTTGATACTAATTTGGCGCTCAACGTTGGCGGGTACAAACCAGCCTAAAATGCTGCCCGCTGTGACATAGGTTGCACTGCCGCCTGACTGAAGCCTAACGACCGTGCCGTCTACGGGGGCAAATTTAGTGCGCGTTTCTTGGCGGGCGAGGCTCATTTTTAAGGTGTCTAGATCTTCTTCTGTTTTAGCCGCTTCGGCCTTGAGTTTTTCTAATGCGATTTCGACAGACTCCACTTCTTTTTGGGAAACCAGCCCTTCTTGCAGTAACTTTTTTTGCCGTGACAGGTTACTTAATGCATTTTGCACAGAGAGCTTATTTGATACATAGCGCTGGTTGGCCGCAACTTGCTGTGAGCGCAGCTTTTCCAAACGGTCAGAGTCTACGTCTACCAAAGTGACGATGGGCTCGCCCTTTTTAACCTGGTCGCCCTCTCTGACGTGCCATGTTTCAATTTGGCCATTGAGTAGCGCCGAGATAGGTTGAATGCGCGAGAGCGGGTCAGGGGAATTTACCGAGCCAGTACCGTAGGCTGTTTGTACCCAAGGGGTAAACGTAAGTAAAAGAACGGCGCCTATTACTAACGTGATCACCAGCCAGATAATCGTTTTGTGGGTTCTGGGTACCTTTAAGCTGTTTAAGGTTTTCATCGCGCCCATAAAGTCAGTGTGTGCGTTGCTCATTGGCTCACCTCCTGACGTTTAGCCCCATTGTGTTGGGGCTCCTTCTTGCTTTCAAGCTCGATCGTGCCATTAAAAAAGGCCGTTGTGGGGGCGTTAGAGAAATACAAAACGGTTAAGTCAGTATCTTGAATAACCCCTAAAATACGCTCGCGCCTGGTGGTGGGTATCGCGTCAAAATGTTGATTAATCACCAACACCTTGGGCTTTGAAAGCATCACCACGACTAATTTAAGCAATATAAATTCAAGGGGCTGTAGCGGTGTTCCTACTGGGGATATCGGCGTTTTTAGTTTTTGCGGAAGCGCGCTAATCACTTCCGTTAAGCCCACTTTTTCAAGGGTAATGTTGATATCGCTGGTGGATACACCGGGCACGCACATTTGTATGTATTCTTCGATGGTGCATTCAATAATCAGTGAACGATCTAATACGAACACCGCTTGGCGTAAATCGTAAGTGTCGTAATCAGATAAGTCGTTGTTATCTAGGTTTATCCACCCAGATGACGGGGTTTCATAGCGCTTGAGCAAGTTGACTATGGTGCGCTGAGTCCAGTTGGACTGAGTCGATACAAAATACTTATCGCCTTGGGCGATGTGTTTATTGATCAGGCACGACTCATCTTTGCGCCGAATAACGACATTGTTGAAATCTAATGCGCCGCCAGCAGGGGCCGGTTTGGGAGTTTGTTCTAGCGCTTCTTGTGGCATATTGATAGCGCCACCGATTTTGTCTGCTGTGCCATATAATTCGTAATAGAGTTTTAAATAGTGACTGAAGCGAGATAAGCCTAAAAATACCGCCGCCATAATCAATTCTGCTGCCACCAATTGCCCAATAGATAACTGCCCGCTTATTACTAACCAGCCGCCTAAGCCAAGCAACGCAGAGCTAGCCAGCGCATAAAGCACTAAGAACATAACGACTTGTTTAAAGGTAAATGAAAAGTGGCGAGAGTGGTTATCAACATATTCCGATACGTAACGCTCAGTTTTCTGGCCGGCATAATCAAACTGAGAAGACGATTTTACGAAGTCATTGGCCGACGCCAAGTTGCTTAGCCATTTTGCTGTGGAGTATTTTGACGCTGATAGATGCACAGCTGTTACCTTGGCTTGTGTCGACCACAGCCGCCAAATCACATACATAATTAAAATTACGCACAAGTTAAATGCGAGCAAAAATGGGTGGTAAAACGAAACGAGAGTAAAGCCAACGATCATTTGTAAAATCAGAGCAATGCCATCAATCATCAAGCTGGGAATATTTTTTTGCAGCGTCATGATGTCGAAATAACGATGGGTGATAGAGGTGTTTTGACTGCCTTCAAAATAGCTATGGGGCGCTAAAATTGTGCGCAGACTTAGATCAGCCACTAGGCGAGCATAAATGCGCCTTTCGTAATATTCCATGACCCGCATGCGCAGGGCAGCGAAGCACCCGGAAAGCAGCAAGGTACTGAACAAAACAATCGCCAGAGTGATCACGGCTCGCGTTGACGCTATATTGGCAATGGTGTTGATTAAGGTTTGCACCGCGATAGGAACGGCCAACGTCAGCAGGCCAATGACCACACTGTAAGCGATAACGACCGCGAAAAAAGAACGTTCTGGTTTTAACAGCGCAAACAAGGTTTGGCGCAAGTTAACTAAATCAATATTTTTGGGGGACATTTTGGGCTCGTCTCGAATAAGTTAGCGTCAATACACGGTGAATTTCAATGTTGTTAACTTTATAAAAACTGAGCTCTCACAGTAATACTCAATAGTGACACTTGCTTGGCAGCAGTATCACTTCAGATAGCTTACTGATTTCTTTCAGATATTTAAATGGGCTATATTCCCTGAGTATATAAAATTTACTCTTAATTAAGGTGCTTATACTGGAATTATGATGATTCAGTTCAGTTTACAAATGAGAACTTTATCTTGTAGGCACTCTTTTTTGCTAAACTCTTGTCAAAATTCTCAATTAGTCGAGTGATTTTATCCTCAGGCTGGCATACCAATTTCATTAATTAGAACCCCGTCAGAATACGTCCAGCGATTTTGATTTAAGGCGCATTGCGCTCACCGGGTGTGGTGTTAAATGTTTTGAGCATGTCGTGAGGGTTTACGTTTTCACTGTGTGTTTTACAGGCCTGGGCCCACCACGCCAATTGACCAAATGTACGCCCAAAATAGTCAAACCAAGACGCTTGATCTTCACCTGATTCTGGCGTGCCATCCTCGGTAAACACATCTTGCGCTTTAGGGACGTGGATCATGGCTGAGACCGGCAAGCAGCCAAGCTCAGACAAAAACGTTCGCATTCCTACAGCCGCGCGCATACCACCCCATTGCCCAGCAGAATAAGTGACAATGGCACTAGGCTTGTAAGAAAACAATGAACTACCAAAATGGTTGAGTAAGTTGGTTAATGCTGGGCTCACGGTGTGGTTGTACTCTGGGCTTAGCATAATGAAGCCATCGGCGGCGGAAATTTTTTCAGCCAGAGCATTTAACGCTGTTGGCGCTTTACTTTTCGCGTAGGCAAAATGGGGCTTGAACACAGGCTCAAGTGGGTAATCGAGTGCATCAATTAGCTCAAATTCATGCTCATTAAAACGCGTTTCTAAACAGGCCATACAGGCCTTTGCGACCCTCAGCCCAAGGCGAGCAGGACGAGGCGGTGTGCTATCACGCACTGTGCCCAAAAATACTAAAAATTTCATAATGTTACCTCCATTTTCAATCAGTCTAACGAGGGGCAATACCGTTATGCTGCCTGCTATATTGCGCAGGCCTCAGTATTTCATCTTCTGGGCTGAATCGATAGTGTGCTATTCAAGGCTTTGATAGTTAATGATTCATCGTTGTGCGTGGTGATCGAGGTAAAACTTGATTGTAATAGGATGAAAAAATTGTGGAGTACGCCCAATGACGATCGATTTTATTGATGTACAAGCGCCTGAGCCGGGTGAGTGGCAGCAAGTCTCACCGGGTATTTTGTGGTTGCGCATGCCTTTGCCGTTCGAGCTGGATCATATCAACTTATATTTGCTTGAAGACAACGACCGAGCCACGGGCAAGAAAGGTTACGCACTGATTGATACTGGCATTGGGGTAAGTAAAACCCAACAGTTATGGGATAGCTTACTTAGCAAACTGGATGTACCCTTAACCAAAATCATTGTGACGCACATGCACCCAGATCATATTGGTATGGCAGGCTACTTAGTCGATAAATTTCGCGCGCCTTTATACATGAGTCATTCTGAATACTTTGTGGGCAGAGCCATGAGCGCAGGTAGCAGAGGCGCATCAGACTGGCAAGATGATGAGTATTTAGTGCGCTGCGGCATGTCGGCTGAGTACGTTGCCAGCGCCAGTGAAAAGCGCAAAACTAATAAAGGAGTAGGGCAGGTTATTCGGCCTATTCCTGTGCATCATGAACGTTTACAAGAAGGTGACGAACTAACCATAGGCGAGCATCAATGGCGCGTTATGATTGGCCGGGGGCACTCACCAGAGCATGTATGCTTGTTTAACCCTGCCACTAAGGTGTTGATTTCAGGCGACCATGTATTGCCAATTATTACCCCGAACATAGGTGTTTACAGCACAGAGCCAAACGCTAACGCTCTAAAAATGTACCTAGACACCTTGCCTCAGTTTAAAACTTTGCCCAGCGACGCATTGGTTTTGCCATCACACAAACAACCTTTTATTGGGCTGCATAAACGGGTTGATGAACTGATTGAGCACCATTATGAGCATCTAGCCAACTTAAAAGCGTTCTGCGCCCAAGGTAAAACCATTAAAGAATGTTTACCTGTGTTATTTAAACGGGAATTGAACGAACACAATATGTTCTTCGCCATTGCCGAAGCACTCGCGCACCTTAACTATTTGTATTTCGACAACCAAGTCAGCCGAAAGACCAACCAAGACGACCACTATGTATTTACCTTGATGGAAAACGATTTGGCTGACAGGGCTATAAGTTAAGCCCGAAGTAGAGCCATAAGCTAAGCCGTCCGTAAAAGAGCAAACCTATAAGGGAACTGCGTTTGGATTGGCGTTAACAACGCAGTGCGTAATAGCTCATATCTGATTGTGACGTTGCTACCAATAGGTTTGAACTTGAGCTGATAGGCGACCTAAACTCATGACGTTCGGCTTTATCTCTATTTAATAATTACATTTAGGCCTTCGTTAGAATGTACACACTATGTCGTTATGTGCGTACATTTGCTAGCCGGACTAGCTCAGTCGTTTTTGACTAGAAAAATGGATTCAAACCAAAGATATCTTTCACACTATGAAGAGTGATGTTCGTCTTGTGCCGAGAGATTTCACTACCCGCGCGCAATATATCTATTAACTGTGATTTGTCATCCAGGTACTGCTCCCTGCGCTCACGGATTGGCTTCAATAACTCTTGCAGGCACTCTTCAAGGATTTTCTTTGTCACGCCGTCGCCAAGACCACCACGTTGGTAATGTTCTTTAAGTTGGCTGACATACTCTGTATCTGGATGAAAAGTATCTAGGTAAGTGAAGACAATGTTTCCTTCCACTTGACCTGGATCTTCAACTCTCAGGTGATTTTGGTCAGTGTACATACTACGCACAGCGGCTCTTAGCTCTTTTTCGCAAGCGCCAAGGTTAATGGCGTTGCCCATTGTCTTACTCATTTTGTTTTTGCCATCTGTGCTTGGCAATCGTGACGTTTGGCTTAGTAGTGGCCGACATTCATTGAGCACAGGCTTACCTGCCAACGAATTTACCTTTCTGACGATTTCATTCGTTTGCTCAAGCATTGGCAGTTGATCATCACCAACAGGAATCAATGTAGCATTAAATGCTGTGATGTCTGCCGCTTGAGAGATCGGATACGTTAAGAAACCTGCGGGAACAGAACGCTCAAAGCCTTTGCTTTTTATCTCACTCTTCACGGTTGGATTACGCTCAAGTCTCGCGATAGTGACCAAGTTGCTGTAATACATTGTTAGCTCAGCAAGGGCTGGTAGCTGAGATTGCAGGCAAATAGTGGTTTTCGTTGGATCTATGCCAACAGCCAAGTAGTCAGCTACTACGTTTAGTATATTGGATGACACCTTTGAAGGGGTGTTTGCGTTGTCTGTCAGCCCTTGCATATCAGCGACAAGGATTGTTTGATCGTGCTTGTCTTGCAGGGATACGCGTTGCTTCAGCGAACCAACATAATGGCCTAAGTGAAGTGGGCCAGTGGCTCTGTCGCCAGTAAGAATAGTTTCTCGTTTTGTGGGTAGTTGATTTTTCATGATATATCTCTAGGTAAATAAAAAATGCCACTGGAGATATAAAGAAAATACAAACTTAGCTACCGTCCAGCAGCAAAAGAATGTACGAATTCTGTGCCGCTCAGAGTGAGCGCCACCACTTGATAGATGTAATATGAATGAATGATATTTTCATGACTTCAAGCCTAGCAAAATAATTGGAGAGCCTCAATAATACCAATCCGCATTAATAAGTGACCGACTCAGAATGCATCCAGCGGTTTTTGATTAAGGCGTCGCTATGTAGTAATGGTTGTTCCCTTTCAAATAGTGAGAACGCAGAGCAAAAGCCGCTGGGGCATTCCTTGCAGGCGAGTTTTAAAAGGGCTTACACTGCGTTGCATGACTTCGAAAGAGAACAACTATTCATTCAGTCATGCGCCTTGTTTAAGCCCTTTTAAACTCTCGCTGAGTGATCACTTATTAACGTGGAATGGTATAACCTTAATAAGTGCCCGCAACTGCGGCTTTTTTCACTTACTCGGCGCTCACTTTGAATAACAGCCTTTTCATCCAACCTACCAGATTACGTTAAGGTGTATTCAGATAGCGATGGCAAAAGTGTAACGATATGCAGCGAGAAAACAAAAAGGGCAAACTCAATTTGCCCTTTTTGCTGTTGATTAGCACGCTATAAATAGTGCCTGGTGTTAAAAGGCGTAAGTCGCGCTGATTACGCCATTGATAGGCGCTGCGTAGTAAAACGAGCTATGTAGGCTGCTAATGTACTTTTCGTCTGTTACGTTTTTCAAGTTTGCTTTTACCGTCAAACTGTCACTAATGTCATAGCTTGCATATGCATTGAGTAAAAAGTAGCTGTCTTGGGTTACGTTGTAATCGGTGTTCTTGGTTTCTGATTGCCAACGACCATTTAGACCGACTTTCAGGGCAGGTAGTGCAGGAACAGAGTAATTCATCGAAAAGTTAACGTAGTCACGAGGTGCCCAAGTGTTGGCATCTTGGCCGTCAGTATCTTCGATTTCAATGTTGGTATAGCCTAAAACAAGATCAAGGTTTTCGGTAACTTGCCCGGTGACTTCAACTTCAAATCCAGTCGATTCAACATCAACCCCATAATAGTAAAACTGACCGTTCTCAGGGTTAATGCCAGCATATGATGCAAGGTTTTCTTGTTCAGCAGTGAAGTAAGCAAAGGTGGTTAAAAGAGATTTATCCAACCATTGTACTTTTATGCCCGCTTCGGTGTTTTTACCTTTGGTGGGGTCAAGGTATTGCCCTGTGATGTCATATTGTTCTTGTGGCTGGTAGATATCTGAATAACTCGCGTAGGCATTGATGTCTTGGGTTATGGCATACGTAAAGCCTAAATAAGGGCTTAACTCACTCTCGCTGTTATCGATTGTGGTACCACTATTGTCACCGCTGCGCTCAAAATCAATGGCATTTACACCAGCGATCATGAATAAGTTGTCGCTTAAGGTAATTTTGCTTGAACCGAAGATGCGGGTTAGGTTTTGCTTAATTTCTGAATACAGTGTGCGCTCTTGCCAATCAGGCTCGGTGATGGTGTTAAGGGCGTAAGGGAAAGCGGGCAGTGCGCCCCATGCTTCTTCGGCAAGATCGGTTGCGTAGTTAAACATAGTGTCGGTACTTTGCGCATAGCTAACACCCATTGTCGCTTCATGTTCAAAGCCAAACGCAGTAAAAAATCCTGATGTTTTTACTTCAATTAAATCGGAATCAATTTCTGAGTCATAGCGACCAGGGTAACCGTAAAGTCCTAAATTGGTCTCTTTGTCTATGCTGCCATAAGCATAAAAAAGCTTATCTTGTTCTTCGAAATAGCGTTTGTGATAGTTCACATCAAGACGCCAGCTGTCGTTAATTTGATGGGTAAACTCTACAAATGCATTGGTGTTTATGGTGTCCCACATGGTCCATTCTTGGGACGTTGTGTCATTGTCGTCCCACTGTGCTTGCGTGCCGTCTGTGTAATTAAATACTAAGCCGCCCCACAAGTTGCCATCAGTGTTGGCGTCTTGATGAGATATTCCGACAGTCAGGGTGGAATGGTCCGTTAGCTGACCATCAACAACACCGTAGAGGTATCCTAAGTCATCGGATAAACCATCAAGATGGGAGTTCTTGTCTTCAGCGGCTACAACAAAACGTGCTGCCCAGCGGCCGTCTTCGGTAAGTAAGGTGTTGTAATCGCCTTGAATGCGTTTGAAATCATAAGAGCCTGCAATAACACTCACTTCGCCGCCTGTTTCATTGGTAGGGCGTTTACGCACATAGTTGATGGTGCCTGATGCGTTGCCCACACCGGTTAACAAACCATTGGCACCACGAATGACTTCGATGCTTTCGTAGCCGTATGCGTCGATTGCACCAGTGACTATGCCCCAATCATTGGGTAGCCCTACGCCGTCAATTTGGGAGTTTTTGATTTCGAAACCACGAGATGAGTAGTTAGTACGATTAGTTTCCCATGCTTCAACGGTTACGCCTGTCGCTAAGCGCAAGGCGTCGTTGATGTTAAAGGTGGCGAAATTGGCCATTAGGTCAGAGGTGATAACACTAATGGATTGCGGCGTTTCGCTGATATCCATAGTTAAACCGGTGGCACCTTCGCTAATTCTGTCTTGACGTACCCCAGAGATAAGTAAGTGTTCTACTTCGCTGACTTCTTGTTGTTCTTGGGTGTCAGTTTTGTCCTGCGCGTGTGCTTGCATGGCAAGGGTCAGTAAAGACAAGCTAAATAAGGTGTGCGGCTTCATGTGGGTTCCTGTTGTTATCAATATATGAAAAATCGAGCTAAGGAGTATACATAAATAGAATTACACATGATAATGATTTGTATTTACATGTTGATTTAAGTGATTCCGAAGGTAGATAGTGTTTTTAGCGTCGTAATATAGTGAAAAGAAACAACTTTACAGTACTAATAGGAATCATTATTATTAACTTTTAGCTCAAGCTATTGGCTTTGCAGTGTATGAAATAGCCGCTAAGCGTTCATTTGTTATGCTATCGGATATCGCATATCCGATAGATGCTGGTGAGACTCTGTTAGCCTAGGATGCTCTTCGTTTTAGCCGCATTGAGTCGCTCTTTTTGCCCGCCAATACCCTAGGTTTACTTATAATAAAAACGACGGAAACCCAATGATACTGTTACTCGCAATAGCGCTAGGCTTAATAGGCAGCTACCTGCTGTATATCAGCTGGAAGCAAAATAATAGATTCGCCGCCCTAGCAGGGTGGGTTAGCTTATTCGTTACCGTGCCATTACTGGTTATGGATTTAGGGCCCGAATTTGGTACTGTGTTTGCTCTTGGTTTACCTGCGCTTTATGTCTGGTTGGGTATTCTTCGCGAGCAAAAAACGCAGCCACCCAAGCACATCGAAAGGCAGTATAAAAAGACTCAGTTTAACGGCAAAAAGCTGCTTAAAAATAGCGGCTACATTGTGTACCACCTCATCTTATTGATGTTGGTCAGCAGCTTGCTGGTCATTGCTGCTCTTGATTTGCTGCCACTTGAAAGGCCGAATCAATTAGCCGCTGGGGTGATTATTATTCCTTTGGTGTGGTCTGGCTTGTCGTTCTGGCATCTAGCTTCTTCGAAAACACGTACGCCCTTACTGTTTAGTGCGTTTGTTTCACTTGCTTCTAGCATTTATCTATTTGTTTAATTTATGAAAAATTCAGATCAAAGCGCAAACCCAGTAAACACGCCATCCATCAGTAAACGTTCGCTCTCTGCCCACGCTTGGCTGGGGTTATTTGTCAGTGCGTTTATGTACATTATTTGTTTGTCAGGTACGTTGGCGGTATTCCATCAAGAGTTAGAGCGTTGGGAACAACCTCAAATACCTGAAACCACAGAAGTAGATATACAGGCGATTGATAAAGCCTACGACAACTTTGTCGCTGCTTACCCTGAGGATACAGAGCACATGTATGTGGTCTTTCCAGGTTCCGGCATTCCGCGGGTTGTGGTCGAAAATGACCATGTTGCCCATTTTGTGAACCCAGACGGTTCCTTAGGTGAAGTTGAGCAATCAAATTGGACAAAAATGCTGGTGGATTTGCACCTCTATCTGCATCTGCCCAAAAGCTTCGGCATGATTGTGGTTAGTGCGTTTGGAGCATTGTTGTGCGCGCTTATTTTATCTGGCTTTCTTGCTCATCCTCGAATTATTAAAGACGCTTTTCGTTTTCGCCGCGGTGGTACAGGGCTGCAAGAAAACATTGATTTGCATAATCGGTTTAGTGTGTGGGCAGCTCCGTTTCACATCATGATCGGCGTAACAGGAGCTTATTTCGGATTAACAACCGTATTGATTGGGCTGGCGTCACAAGCGTTTTACGGCGGCGATAATCAAGCCGTTATGGATGAGCTATTTACACCTGAGCCAGTGCTTGAACAGCCTCTGCAAAGGCCGCAAATTGGTCGAGCAATGGAGTATATAAGCCAGCACAATCCTGAAGGTAGCCCGTTATTTTTAACGGTACACGAGCCAGATACACCAGGGCAGTTTATTGAGTTTTTCGTGAAACAACCAGGTCGGCTTATTTATTCCGAAAATTATCGATTTGATGTTCAAGGTAACTTTATCGAAACGGCTGGATATCGCGACGGTGAAACGGCCAAGCAAGTGATTTATTCGATGTATCGTCTGCACTTTGGTGAGTTTGCAGGGAGTGCCAGTAAGTTATTGTATTTTGTGCTGGGCATGATGCTAACGGTGGTATCAGCCACAGGCATTAATATTTGGCTCAATAAACGCAAAACCACGGACGTCATTAATCTATGGTGGCCAACCTTTGTGTGGGGCACGCCGCTGATATTAAGCGTAAGCGCGCTACTTAACTTATTCATTCACGTACGCTTAGACCTGTTTATCTGGCTGGGCTTAGTGGTGGCCCTAGCGATTTCAGCGCGACAGCAAAATGTACAATTGTGGGTGGCCAGACTAAAGCAAGCGCTAGCAGTATCTTTGTTGGCACTGATTGCTGCATACACCGCTAAATCGGGTATTGCGGCCTTTAACATAGCGGCGCTACAGTTGAATATCCCGCTGGCTTTATTTGCGATTTACTTATTGCTTAAAGGGACGCGGCAAGCTCGCTCTTAGTCGCGCTGGTGGTGTTGTCAGCAACGTGCCGGTGCTATTTAATACACCTTGAAAGGAATGTCCCAGCGGCTTTTGCTCTGCTTTCTTACTATTTGAGCGGGAACGGCCCCATAACGGCAAAGCGACCCCTTGTTTAATAACCGCTGGATGAATTCTGAGGGGGCAGTTATTAATGCGCAATGGCACAACTACTGCGTAACGTTAGTGCTGACGATAGTGTTGTCGCCAAGAAGAGGCATTTTTACCATAGCTACGCTTGAACAAACGATTAAAATGCCCCGCATCTTGGTAGCCGACTAGCCAAGATATTTCCTCAACACTCTTGTCGCTGTGCTTTAGAAATTCTTTTCCTTGCTCAACTCTTAGCTGCTGAATGTAGCCCAAGGGCGTTTCCCCTGTGGCTTCTTTAAAGCGCCGCTTGAAGGTACGGGTACTCATATTCGCCTTACCCGCTAACGTCTCAATACTAATGGGTGCCATAAAGTGGATCTCTAGCCACTGCTGTATAGCTAAAATATCATCGTCTTGATGGTAGGTTTGATGACCCATAGAGGTGAATTCGCCTGAATAGCCACTGCGAAAATCGACTAAAAAAGCGTGCTCTACCGCCTCTCCCACTTGTGGGCATGATAAGCGCGAAATCAAATACACCATACTTTCCATGGCTGCGTTCATGCCTGCTGAACAATAAATCTCCCCCGTGGCTGTAATGAATCGCTCGGGGCGAATATTCACTTTTGGGTAACGTTTTGCAAAGTCTGCCTGCTTATGCCAATGGGTGGTGGCTATTCGGTCATCTAGTAGCCCTGCCTCCGCCAGAAAGTAAGCCCCCGTCGCCGCAGCCATAATGGGTTTACCTTGTTTGTGCCATGCGCGCAGCCTAGGGTAAAGCGCTGCTTGTTGTGTCAGCAGCGTATCCACCTCGCCCCATATACTGTGCAGAATAATCAAATCAGTATCTTGCACTGCTTCTAATGCGCAGTCTGGGGTAATGGCTAAACCGCTAAAGGTGGTCGTGGGCTCTCCATCTACCGTCACCAACGAAATATCAATGGGCTGGCCAAGTAGGCGCTTTTGTAAGGTAGAGGCAAAGGCTAATACATCGTGAGTTAGTCCTAAGCTAAGGCCCATGGCGTTTTCGCTGGCAAATAATGTAACGTGTTTGAGCATTTTGATCTCCAGTGCTATTCGGCATTATTTACAAAGTTGGCCCAAATGGCCAGTTAAATGACCTGAGTCACGCTGTTAACAGAAATTTTACAACTTTAAGATAGGGACACTGATGCTGAGCCTGGAGAAAATAATGCAGCTTACCCAAGAGCACGATGCCCTTAGAACAACCGTTAAAAATTTTGTCGATAACGAAATGGATCCTTTTGTCGAAGAATGGGAAAACGCAGGTATTGCCCCTTTGCATTCCTTGTTTAAAAAAATGGGAGACTTGGGCTTATTAGGCATCCACAAACCTGAAGCGTTTGGCGGTTCGGGACTCGATTACAGCTATAACTTGGTTTTTGCTGAAGAATTGGGCCGTGCGTATGGCGGTTCACTCCCTATGGCAATTGGTGTGCAAACGGATATGGCGACTCCGGCTTTGGCGCGTTTTGGTAGCGATGAACTTAAGCGAGAGTTTTTAGCGCCTGCCGTAGCTGGGGAAATGGTCGCATGTATTGGTGTCAGTGAGCCAGGGGCTGGCTCCGACGTGGCTGGGCTCAAAACTACGGCAAAAAGTGACGGCGATGATTATGTCATTAACGGCAGTAAAATGTGGATAACCAATGCGACGCAAGCTGATTGGATCTGCCTGTTAGCCAATACCAGTGAAGGGAATGTGCATACCAATAAATCCTTGATAGTGGTACCTCTTGATACCCCAGGGATCGAAATTTCAAAACCACTGAACAAATTAGGTATGCGTGCCAGCGACACTGGGCAAATCTTTTTTAACGATGTCCGGGTACCCAAACGTCATTGTATAGGGGAAGAAAATAAAGGCTTCACCATGCAGATGATGCAATTTCAAGAAGAGCGAATGTACGCTGCAGCAAGTGCCCACAAGGGGATGGAGCGCATGATTCAAAACACTATTGAGTGGTGCAAAGAGCGTCACACATTTGGTCAGCCGGTACTAAACAACCAAGTAGTGCATTTTCGCCTAGCAGAGCTACAAACTGAAGTGGAAGCTCTGCGGGCCCTTACATGGCGCGCCTGCCAACAACACGTAAATGGTGAAGATGCGACCTACTTAGCCTCGATGGCCAAGCTCAAAAGTGGGCGTTTATGGCGAGAAGTCACTGATTCTTGTTTGCAGTATTGGGGAGGCATGGGGTTTATGTGGGACAACCCCATCGCCAGAGCGTATCGAGATACACGTATTTTATCCATTGCTGGTGGCAGTGATGAAATGATGCTGGGCATTATCGCTAAGCACATGGACATCTTCCCTAAACGCCGTTAGTAGGCAAAGGGTTAGCACTAGCCTGTGAACGAGAGTCCTTGACTTGTAGTCACCTCTGGAAAAACCAAGGGAAAATAACATGGCGATACCTGCCTTATTTAAAAATAAACTGAGCCTTCCTGTGATTTGTGCACCCATGTTCTTGGTGTCTAGTCCTAAGTTGGTCATCAGCGCCTGTAAAAATGGCATTGTTGGGTCGTTCCCTAGCTTTAATGCCCGCACACAAGATTTACTTGATACTTGGCTTAGCCAAATTCGCAGTGAGCTCGATGAACACATAGCAACCAATCCAGAGGGGCCGGTAGCGCCCTTTGCGGTGAACTTGGTGGTACATCCTTCCAATACTCGACTCAGCAGCGATCGCGCTGTGGTTAAAAAACATCAGGTCCCCTTTGTGATCACTAGCCAAGGTAACCCAGCTGAGGTGGTTGAAGAAGTGCATCAATGGGGTGGTTTGGTTTTTCATGATGTTATCCGCGCAGATCATGCCAAAAAAGCCATTCAAGCTGGCGTTGACGGCATCATCATAGTGACGGCGGGCGCAGGCGGGCATGCGGGGGAAATTAACCCCTTCGCGTTAGTGCGCGAAATTCGCGAGTTCTGGAATGGCCCTCTAGCTCTGGCGGGTGCGATTAATGACGGTATGGGGGTGCGCGCAGCAGAAGTGCTTGGGGCCGATTTTAGCTACATGGGGACCCGCTTTATTGCCACTGAAGAGGCCGAAGTTGAGGGGGATTACAAAACCATGTTGGTAGACGCTCAAGTTAGCGACCTTATATACACCGACACCTTTACCGGCGTGAAGTGCAATTTTTTAAAACCTTCAATTGCACGAGCGGGAGTCGATTTAACGAAATTTACTGCGAAAACCCATGTGGATTTAGACTTAGGGGAAAGCAACGCCTGGAAGGATTTCTGGAGCGCCGGTCATGGTGTGGCGGGCATTAAACATGTGCTGCCCATGACTGAATTGGTGGCGCAGCTCAAAGAAGAATATCGCAGCGCTGTGGCGACTCCGGCGTTTTCAAGCGCGAGCAAATAAGCATGAGCAATCTGCTATCACAAAATAAACAAAAAACAGATACCCAACGTCTTTTTCACCCACGCTTTTAATATGGATGGAACACATGACCCTATTTAACAGCCAGCTTGATGAGCAAAGCGATTCTTTTAAACAAAACGCAGAGCTGATGCACAGTGCAGTATCGGAATTTAGAGATATTGAAACCCGAGTTATCCAATTAGCAGAGGAAAAAGCCCCGCGTTATATCAAGCGCGGCCTTCTCCCACCAAGGGAAAGATTGTCGTGTTTGCTTGACCCTGGCGCCCCCTTTTTAGAATTAGCGAGCTTATGCGGGTACATGCAAGAAGGTGATACCGACGGCTCCGCTGCCGGTGGTGGCGTAATAGCCGGGATTGGTTATGTTTCGGGCGCGCGCTGCATGGTCATGATTGATGACTACTTAACTAAAGGCGGCAGTATTACTCAGCTGGGCAGTCATAAGCGCCTGCGGATGTATCAAATGGCTTTGCAAAACAAGTTACCGGTGATTGCCTTAGCCCAAAGTGGTGGCGGCGACTTAACCTCATTGGGGGATTGGTTTGGGTTCTCAGGCGCGGGTTTTGCTCTGCAGGCCAAGCTGTCTGCGGCGGGTATCCCACAAATTACTCTTGTACATGGGAGTGCAACAGCGGGCGGTGCTTACCAACCTGGGCTGTCAGATTATGTGGTCATGATCAAAGGGCAATCCACTGTGTATCTGGCGGGGCCGCCACTGCTAAAAGCGGCAACGGGGGAAATCGCCACCGACGAAGAAATTGGCGGAGCACAAATGCACAGCGAAATTTCTGGTGTTGCCGACTATCAAGCTGAAAATGACGCAGACGGTATTCGGATTGTGCGTGAGATAACCGCTAGCTTGGACTGGAATGACAGTGCTCATTCTCATGCAGTAAGTCAGTACAAGGGGCCTTTGTACGACAAAGAACAACTATTGGGCATAGTGCCAAAAGAAGCAAAAACGCCTTACGACGTGCGCGAAGTCATCGCACGCGTTGCCGATGGCTCAGACTTTCTCGACTTTAAAACTGAGTACGACATGGGAACCGTATGCGGGCACATGAGATTGCACGGCATGGTCTGCGGCGTTATTGGTAACAATGCACCTATCACTGCTCACGGCGCAGCCAAAGCAGCGCAATTTATACAGCTATGTGAACAGTCGGGCACGCCGATTGTTTTCCTGCACAACACCACAGGTTTTTTGGTCGGCACAGAGTCAGAACGTGCCGGCATTATCAAGCACGGCGCCAAGCTCATTCAAGCGGTCACTAACACTAGCGTGCCTAAAATCAGCCTTGTGCTGGGCGGCTCATACGGCGCCGGCAACTACGCTATGGCAGGGCGTGGTATCGAACCTCACTTTATGTTTGCTTGGCCACGATCGGTTGTGGCCGTGATGGGGCCAGCGCAAGCAGGCAGTGTACTCAGAACGGTAGCCAGCGCCAAAATGGCCCGAGCTAATGCGATTGATACAGGCAAATTGGACGCACTTGAAAAGCGCACGGTAGAAGTGATGCAGGCAAAGTCTGGCGCCTTGGCTAATTCCGCTCGCTTATGGGATGACGGCATTATTGACCCAAGAGACACCCGAGAAATACTGGCTTTCGTGCTAGATATTTGCAGTGAAGGCCAAGCGCGTAAGGTCAATACCAGCCAGTTTGGTGTACCTCGATTCTAGCGATAAAAATACGAAATATGCACTGCCCTTATTTGGGCTAGTCACGATTAACGGAATAGAGATAACCAAATAGAGATAAGTAAATGTCGAATGTAAGCCAACAGCAGTATCGGGAAATTTTAGTCAGCCTTACTCAAGGGGTGTTGACCATCACCTTTAATCGCCCTCACAAGAAAAACGCGATGAATTTAGCCCTAGTTAAAGAAGTCATGGCGGTATTTAGCGATATAGCAGATGACAGCTCGGTGCGTGCAGTGGTCATTTGTGGCAGTGAAGGCAACTTTTGCGCTGGCGGCGATATTTCAGATATGCACAGCGACGCGGGCAGTGAACAAGATAAGCAACAAGCTATTTGGAATTTCAATCGCAGCTTCGGGCGCATGGTCGCCCAAGTGAATCAGGCGCCCCAAGTGGTTATTACCTTACTTGAGGGGGCGGTATTGGGCGGTGGTTTTGGTTTGGCGTGCGTTTCAGACATTGCTATCGCCCATCAAAGTGCGGTGTTTGCGATGCCTGAAACGGGGCTTGGTGTGGTACCGGCACAAATCGCCCCTTTTGTGGTGACGCGTATCGGCTTAACCCAAGCACGGCGTCTAGCGTTACTCGGGGAACGTGTTGGTGCAAATCAGAGCCAAGCCTTGGGTATTGTGCACTTTGTTTGCGAGTCACAAGAAGCACTGCAAGCTCAGCTCAATGAGGTACTCAAACAAGTACAGCGCGGTGCGCCAAAGGCCAATGCCAATACCAAAGCACTGATGCTGAAGGTAGGAACAGTCGAGCTGGAAACCCTGTTGGATGAAGCGGCGGATGTATTTGCCCAAGCCTTATCGTCTGACGAAGGTAAAGAGGGCACTCAAGCCTTTATGCAAAAACGCAAACCAAGCTGGTGTGAATAGAGCTGTTGTAAATGGCTGGTGTAAATAGAGGCAGGCATACATGAGTAGTGAGCAAATGATGAAGATTCAAAATAGCGATACGCAAGCTGGTGCAATACAACCGCATGGGCTAAAAAAGCAAAATCTGTTTCACAAAATACTGATTGCCAATCGTGGCGAAATTGCCGTTAGGGTTATTCGTACGGCTCGAAAAATGGGGTATCGCACAGTGGCTGTGTATAGTGAGGCAGACAAAAACGCTGCCCATGTACTCGCCGCAGATCAAGCCGTGTGCGTTGGCCCTGCCAGCGTGTCCGAGTCGTACCTGATGATCGACAATATTATTGCTGCAGCGCACAAAACCCAAGCCGATGCTATTCACCCAGGCTATGGTTTTTTATCCGAAAACCCAGCATTTGCGCGGGCTTGTGCTGCAGCGGGGATTCAGTTTATTGGCCCTGATGCCTCGGCCATTGAATTGATGGGCAGCAAGCGCTTGTCTAAGGTGGCCATGTTAGACGCAGGCGTGCCGTGTATCCCCGGTTATCAAGGTGCAGAACAAAGCGACCAAGTGCTGATTGAAAAGGCGGCAGATGTGGGCTTTCCCATCATGGTTAAAGCCTCAGCCGGTGGCGGTGGGCGCGGTATGCGTTTGGTCACTGAGCAAGGTGAACTGGCCGCGCAAATCAAAACTGCACGCTCTGAAGCACTTAGTGCGTTCGGTAGCGGTGAACTCATTCTTGAACGCGCTGTTTTGGCTCCCCGTCATATCGAAATCCAAATATTTGCTGATAGTCAGGGCAATACCGTTTATTTAGGTGAGCGTGACTGTTCGATACAGCGTCGTCATCAAAAAGTGGTTGAAGAAGCACCATCGCCCTTTGTGGATGAAGGGCTGCGGGAACGTATGGGGCAAGCTGCTGTGAGTGCAGCCAAAGCGTGCGGTTATCGAGGTGCAGGCACGGTTGAGTTCTTGGTTGATAGTGACAAAAATTTCTACTTTTTAGAAATGAATACCCGCTTACAAGTAGAGCATCCGGTCACTGAACTTATCACAGGTCTGGACTTGGTTGAGTGGCAACTGCGGGTAGCTGCGGGTGAAATGCTACCACTGACCCAAGAGGACGTTTCACTCAACGGACACGCCATTGAGGTGCGGTTGTACGCGGAAGATCCTCGTCAAAATTTTATGCCGCAAACGGGCAATATTCTTGTATGGCAGTACCCTGAACGTGAAGGCATTCGCGTTGATCACGGTATTCATTGCGGCGATACCGTCAGTGCCCATTACGACCCTATGTTGGCTAAAGTCATCGCCTTTGGGCCAGACCGAGCAACCGCCGCAAGGCGACTCGCCAGTGCCATTGAAGACATTCAACTAGTGGGTGTGAACACCAACAGACGCTTTTTACTCAATGTACTGCGCCACCCCGCTTTTATAAACGCCGAGGCGACAACGGCCTTTATCGAACAACATTTTACTGAGCATGCCAGTACCCAAAATACAGCCCCCGCTATAGGCACACTTGCCAGAGCCGCCATGATTTACTTTCAGCACCCTTCATTTGGCCAGCCCTCTTGGAGCAGTGCAGCGCCTCAGGTGTATCACTTTACCCTGAAAATCAATGAGCAGACTCACGCAGTGCAAATACAAAAACAAGAGGATGGTTATTTAGTCAAAAGTGAAGCACAAGAGACCGAACTTACCCTAGTAAGTCATGGGGCTAATCAAGCCGTAGTGGTTGAAGAGGGGATCCGCCAAGGTTTTAGCTATGCGCTGCAAGACAAAACTCTCTTTTTAGACGATGGCAGCGGCCATTACCAAATAGACGATATCACCCAGTTACCGGCAAGCGTGAGTGAACAAAACGCGAGTGGCGAAATCAATGCCGTCATGGACGGAGTGATAGTTGATGTATTGGCAAAAGAGGGGGATGCCGTTGAAGCCGGGCAACTTATGGTCGTCATGGAGGCCATGAAAATGGAACATCAGTTAAAGGCGCTGAGCACAGGGCGAGTCACTGAGGTGCGCGCAGCAATAGGCCAGCAGGTGAAATCCAAACAGCTATTGGTCACTATCAGTAGCAACGACGATACGCACAGCGATGCGTAACCAAGGACGTTTATGAGCAACAAAACAGTAAGAATTGGCGGTGCATCGGCCTTTTATGGCGACAGTCAACTATCAGCTCGCCAGCTGGTGGACGATGGCAATATTGACTACTTGGTGTTTGATTATTTAGCCGAAGTCACTATGGCGATTTTGTCTCAAGCCAAAGCCAAAAACAGTGATTATGGCTATGCCGTAGATTTTGTCACTGTGGCCATGCGAGATGTATTGGCCGATTGCGCCCAAAAGGGCATAAAAGTGATAGCAAATGCGGGCGGCATGAACGTACCAAGCTGCATCACGGCGCTTGAGCAATTGTGTAGTGAGCTTGATATTAATTTGAATATCGCTGGGGTCTACGGTGATGATTTATCCACCAATCGCCAGAATCTAGATAGCGATGACCTTGCAGAAATGCAAACTGGACAGCCTTTACCCGAGCGTTTGAGTAGCATCAATGCCTATTTAGGATCGCGCCCCATCGCTGACGCCCTAGCTGCTGGGGCAGACCTGGTGGTAACAGGTCGCGTAGTGGATAGCGCCTTAGTGTTAGGGCCACTAATGCACGAATTTAACTGGCAAGAAAACGAATACGACAAACTGGCTCAAGGTGCATTGGCCGGGCATATTTTAGAGTGTGGTGCCCAGTGCACCGGTGGTAATTTTACTGATTGGCATTTGGTGCCTGACTTTTCCACCATGAGCTACCCTATTGCTCAAGTGAGTGCCAACGGCGCGTTCGAGGTAGGTATAGTGCCAAACACAGGTGGCATGGTGACTGAGGCCACGATCGGCGAACAGGTTTTGTATGAAATAGGCGACCCAGCGAATTATTTATTGCCAGATGTCGCCTGTGATTTTAGCGATATCACCCTGACTCAAACAGGCAAAGATAGAGTCAGCGTTTCGGGGGCAAAGGGGCGAGCGCCGGGTAATCAGTATAAAGTGTGCGCCACCTACGTCGATGGCTACAAGTTGATAAGCTCTTTCTTTATGGGTGGCGAGCGAGCAGCGGATAAAGCCAGAGTTAACATAAACGCCCTTGTTAAACGCACAGAGCGAGCATTTGCTGCAAAAGGGCTGGGCGGTTATCGGCGCACCAGTATCGAAATTATTGGTGCTGAAGATACCTACGGCCCCCACGCAAAAGCGCAAAATACTCGGGAGGTCATTGCCAAGTTTGGTTTGCATCACGATAACAAAATGGCATTGCATTTTGCCGCCAGTGAAATCGCCTATTTAGCCACATCAGCAGCGCCGGGCATGAGTGGTTTTGGGGCAGGGCGGCCCAAACCACAACCATTGATTCGCGTGCATTCGGCGCTGATTGATAAGTCAGACGTACGCGTTACGGTGCAATTAAACAAAACCGTGCTCTTCACACAATGCTACCTGACCCCAGAGCCATCGCCTGTTGCAGAGGCTGCGCAATTTTCGCCAGATGCGATTAAAGCTGACGTTACAAGCTCTGATACTGCAAGCAGTGAGTCGCTGACTAGCGTACCGCTGGTAACTCTGGTTTATGCTCGCAGCGGTGATAAAGGCGATAACGTCAATATTGGGCTTATTGCGCGAGAAGCTAAATACTTACCTGTACTTTACCAACAAGTGACTGAACAGGTCGTCGCTACCTACTTTGCTCATCAACTTGAAGGTCACGTTTTGCGCTATAACCTACCAGGCATAAACGGGTTTAACTTCTTGATGACCCAAGCATTAGGCGGTGGTGGTACGGCGTCACTCAGAACAGACACACAAGGCAAGGCCGCAGCACAAATGTTGTTATCGATGCCGATTACGGTGCCGAAAAGCTGGGTACAAAAAGCATGAGCTATCAATCGTGCTTGAGGGCGAATTGTTTTGCTGATCAAACATATGTCATCACGGGTGGCGGCAGTGGCATAGGGCGCTGCGCCGCCCATGAACTGGCAAGTTTAGGGGCCAACGTTGTTCTGCTTGGCCGTAATCTAGAGAAATTGCAGCGCACCAGTAATGAGATCATCGAAGATGGCGGAAGTGCAGACTATTTTGCTTTAGATATCCGCGATGAAGAGCAGGTCATCACCACCGTAAGCGCCATTTTACAAGCCCATGAACACTTACATGGCTTACTGAATATCGCAGGTGGGCAATTTCGCGCGCCATTAGAGGCCATCAGTAAAAAAGGCTTTGAAAGCGTGGTGCAAACCAATCTTGTGGGCGGCTTTTTAATGGCCAGAGAATTGTTCAAACAACACTTCAGAGCCCATGGCGGCAGCATAGTGAATATCACCGCGGATAATAAAAACGGTATGCCGGGTATGGGCCACTCGGGTGCAGCGCGGGCTGGGGTCGAAAACCTCACCAAAACGGCCGCGTGGGAATGGGGCCGATATGGCGTGCGAGTGAATACGGTGGCCCCTGGCTGGGTGGCGTCTTCTGGCCTTGATACCTACCCTCAAGAGATGCAAGCCGCCATAAAAAATCTAAAACATGCAGTACCCCTGGGGCGTATTGCTAGCGAAGCAGAAATCTCTTCGGTGATTTGCTTTTTAATGAGCCCAGGCGCCAACTTCATCAGCGGCCAATCTATATGGGTAGACGGCGCTGCAAGTATGGGCTCTGCCCCTGCACTTGCGCCACTTGGCCAAACAGCACCCGTTAACGGCACAACATGGGACGGCTTTCATCGCTCAGCGCCGCCCAAGGTTTTGCGCTAACGCCCAGCACAATATCAACGAGGATATGAAGATGAATAACCACGCATTGAATAGAAACCTGATAGAGCGCGTTGCCCTAGGTGACCTGCTACGTAAGCGCAGCAGAGACAGCGGCGAGAAGCCCGCCATTATAGATTTTCCAGCCGGTGAGCGCCGTGCAACCAGCTATAACGAATTAAACAAACGGGTGAATCAGTTGGCCCACGGCTTAATCGCAAAGGGCGTTAAACAAGGGGACAAACTGGCGTTATTCTCAACCAATCAGCGCGACATGCTTACCGTGTATTTTGCCTGCTACAAACTCGGTGTCATTGCCGTACCGATTAATTTTATGCAAGGCGTAGACGATGTGCGCTACAACCTTGAACACAGCGAAACCTCAGCCGTTGTTTACGAAGCGATGTTTGCCGAGCTAGTGCACGCCAGCACCGAAGGTAATCCACACATCAAGCTGACGGTGCAAATGGGCAATACCAAGGGCAAATCTGATTACAGCTTAGAAGCGCTGCTCGATAATCAAAGTGAGCAAGAGATTAATGACCGTATTATTGAGGACAGAGACACGGCCCACATGATCTACACTTCGGGCACCACTTCACGACCTAAAGCGGTTGAGTCATCCCATCTGGCGCTGACCATAGCGGCGTTAACCGGTGCCATTGAGCTTGAGCTAAATCGATATAATCGCATGTTGTTGGTGCTGCCGCTGTTCCATTGTGCGGCATTATCTGTGCTGCACCCAGTGATGATGCGCGGGGGCTGCACTGTGCTACACGCCGCATTTGACCCTAACATTATTGTGGATAGTCTTGAGCAGGAAAAAATCGAAACCGCCGTGTTCATGCCCATGATGTGGCATGCACTGCTCGCTACGCCGAATGTTGAACAGCGCGACTTTAAACACTTCAAATTAGGGGTGTATTCCATGGCTGCTATGAATAGTAGAAGCCTAGAAAAAGTACGTAAAACCTTTGGGTGCGTGATGCATTTGGGCAGCGGCCAAACCGAGTTCGCCCCCGTTGCCTGTATGTATCGAGATAAAACCCCAACCGAATTCAGCGAAGGTAATTATTGGGGGGAGCCCGTTTGTACTGGTGAGCAAGCGATTATTGATAAGCAAGGCAACGAGCTTCCCAACGGCGAAGCGGGAGAGATCGTATGGCGCGGGCCACAAGTTATGAGTGGCTACTATAAAAATGAGCAAGCCACAGCGGAAGCGGGTAAATTCGGCTGGCATCACACGGGAGATATCGGCTTAATCGATAACCAAGGCCAACTGCTGTTTATTGACCGGATCAAAGATACGATAAAATCGGGTGGCGAAAATGTTTCATCACAAAAAGTAGAACAGGTGCTTGAGCTATTTGACGGTGTTGAACGAGCCGCTGCTTTTGGCGTGAGTCACCCTCATTGGGGGGAAGCTGTATGTGCCTGTATTATAAGCAGTACTTTGAGCGAACCAGACATTCCCAGTATCGAGGACCACTGTAAAGCGCAGCTAGGGAAGTTCGAAGTCCCTAAAGCTATTTTCATCTGCGAAACATTACCCGTAACAGGCACAGGAAAAATCAGAAAGGTAGAGCTAAGAGCGCAATATAAAGACTTGTTTATACCCATTCCAGTCAATAATTAATCACTCAGCAAAAATTTAAAAAGGACTTAATCCAAGCGTTTTAATATTTCACAGGCAATAAAAAAGCGCGTTAATAAACGCGCTTTTTTGGTATCAATGAGTGGATTATGACATCGCACTCTGTAACTTTTTCATAGCGTTCTTTTCGATTTGACGAACACGCTCAGCAGATACTTGGTACTTATCTGCAAGATCTTGCAATGTGGTTTTATCATCACTTAACCAACGCGTCTGAATAATATGTTGGCTACGCTCATCAAGAGTTTTTATCGCAGAGTAAAGCTTTTGTGATGCGGTCGCATCCCAATCGGCATTTACTACTTCTGTTTCAACGTCAGGGCTTTTATCTTCTAAAAACTGTACTGGCGCGAAGCTGCCACTTTCATCGTCATCGGCAGACAAGTCAAACGCTTGGTCATGGCTACTCATACGAGCTTCCATCTGTAGCACTTCTTTCTCGCTTACCCCAAGATCGCTTGCAACCTTTTGTACTTCTGCATGGGTAAACCAACCTAAACGCTTTTTGTTTTTACGTAGATTAAAGAATAACTTACGCTGCGCTTTGGTGGTCGCAACTTTCACTATACGCCAGTTACGAAGTACAAATTCGTGAATTTCTGCTTTTATCCAATGTACAGCAAAAGACACTAATCGAACGCCTACAGTAGGGTCGAAACGTCTCACTGCTTTCATTAGTCCAATGTTACCTTCTTGGATTAAATCCGCTTGAGGTAAGCCGTAGCCAGAATAAGATTTAGCAATATGCACAACAAAACGTAGATGAGACATAATTAGCTTTCTTGCAGCTAATAAATCGTCTTCCTGTTGTAAACGTTCTGCTAGACCTTTCTCTTCTTCAGCGGACAACATGTCAATGCTGCTAACAGCTTGAACATAAGTTTCGATGCTACCGGTCTGTGGAACGGTTAACGTTAATGCACGCATATCTGTAGTCATAATCACCTCGTGTAACATTGTGTTCTAGGATCCATGCAATGACTTTGCCATCCCAGAACTGCTTTGAGTTTACGCTTGTTGTAATAGACCACTCAAAGGCGAAAAAATTTCATGTAGCGACTGATGTTTCAGTAATATATTATACAAAAAACAGATCTCTGTGATCCAGATCAATTGAAAAGTTTTACTGCGCTACTTTTGGGGGTTGCTCATACTTCATGAACAACGAATGATGCAACCATAATAACAGTTACCATTGTACGCAAGAACTATCTTCGCAATATTAATATTCTATTACATATGCTGGTCTTTCATCACATTTGATAGACTATATTGATCTTTTTTTGTTTTATTGAAGTAAAAACAATCCTTTGTCGTATTTACAAGGTTTAAAATAGTCTGTTAGTCTGACTTTGTTCAAAAAAACGACGAAAGTACATCGAAGGTACTAAAATTAATTTGCAGCGCTCCCCAAGCGTTATATCTTTTGGACTAAATAGTCTTAATAAAATGTTTTCATAGGGATGTAAATGTTCGCCTTTATTGCTCGTCAGCCTATTTTAGATCGTAAACGTGATGTATTTGCCTACGAATTGCTTTTCCGAGACGGTAAAAACAATTGTTTTCCCGATGCCACTCGCGATGAACGTACCGAAAAGCTCATCGCTAAGCATTATCTTACGCTAGGTTTGGATGACATTTCTTGCAATAAAAAGTCGTTTATCAACTTCCAAAAAGAAACATTAGTCAATGGCTTACCTGATGTTCTTGACCCGTCAAATGTGGTTGTTGAACTATCCGACACCGTATTACCTCACGACGCTTTGTTAGATGTGTGCCGGCAAGTCAAAAATACCGGTTTTACCATTGCGTTAGATGATCATAAACTCGATCCTAAATGGGATGATTTTTTACCTTACGTCGACATAGTTAAGGTGAATGTCATGCAAAGTGACTATGACGGTATAGCTAAGAGTATGCCTAGGTTACTAGATTCCAATGTAAAATTGGTTGCAGAGCAAATAGATACCCAGCAAGATTTCGAAATTTATCGAGACATGGGTTTTGATTATTTCCAAGGCTATTTTTTCGCTAAACCAGAGGCGATAAAACAACAGAATTTACCCACCTCAAAGCTAACTTTAGTCGAGTTAATGGGCGTGAGCTCAAGCGAAACGTTTGACATAGAGCGCGTTAACTCTGTGATAGAGCACGATGTTGGCTTGTCTTATATGCTATTGCGCTTTGTAAATAACCCTATGGTTAACAAGCGTTACAAGATTACGTCATTACGCCATGCTATAACTTATATGGGCGAAGTGGAGCTCAAGAAGTTTGTCGCCTTGTTGGCTTTAGCGAACCTTAATGATGACAAACCGATAGAGTTATTACACTTATCTCTTGTACGGGCTAAGTTTTGTGATCTGGTAGCGCGTGAATCGAAGAAAGGTGATAACCCACCAGTAGGCTTTTTAGTAGGGTTATTTTCATTGTTGGATGCAATATTAGATCAACATATGGATACCTTGCTCAATCAATTGCCAATTGATGATGACGTAAAGTTTGCATTAAGTGGTGGGCAAAATGATTTGTCTATTTATTTAGTGCTGGCGAAGGCATTTGAAAGTGCTAATTGGCTCAAGGTTATCCGCATTGCTGGCTTGCTGAAAATAGATCAAAAGCGCCTGCACAGTATGTTTAATCAGGCGATTGTGTGGGGTAACGGCTTGCGTCAATCTGTATCGCCACACTTTCCTGAATCAAAAGTATAGCCACTCGTTTCTAGTAGTTTACCAATTGCTTTTGCAGCGACTTACATCCTTTTGCCTGAGATATATCTCAGGCAAATATTACTTAGGCTCAATTGCGCTCACATGGCGCTTCACGGAAATCATTGAGCCAACAAGCCCCAATACAACAGATGTAGAAAGCATAATCAGCAGGGTGCTGAAATCAACGCCTGTGAGGGTAAATTGCTTTTGATAAAGCGCACTAACAGCTTCAACACTTGAGCTCATCCACCATAGTAAGCAAATCACAGTAAACCAGGCCAACAATCCACCTAATAAGCCGTACCAAAAGCCTGTGTACATGAAGGGGCGTTGAATAAAGGCGTCAGTGGCTCCCACGAGTTTCATCACTAAAATTTCATCTTTTTTGCTTAAAATATTTAGCCTAATGGTGTTACCTATAATCAACACCACGGCTAAAAATAGCAACAATGCGATCATAGTGACCAACTCTTTGGCCACCGTGAGAATAGCGTCTAAACGTTGTAACCATTCTAAATCCAGCTTGCCGATATCGACTTCTCGCTCGTTACGCAGTTTATCGAGTAGCAAACGCGCGGCGGCAGGGCCAGCATGCTTTTCGGTAGGGGCCACTAAAACCACGGGAGGTAGCGGGTTCTTGTCAAGATACGCAATCGCATCACCAAAGCCTGAAAGTGTCTTAAATTCGTTTAGAGCGTCATCTGCGGGTATGTAAGTGACTTTATTAACCTCTGGCCAGGAATTAATGCGCGTCAGTAATTGGTCAATATGTTGTTTGGACGTTTCAGCTTTTAAAAATAGCGATATTTCGGAAGCCTGATCCCAACCGGCATTTATCTGCTCAGCATTTTTGACCAGAATATATAGGGTGCTGGGTAAGGTAATACTTAATCCGAGTACGCCTATGGTCATCAATGAAGCGGCCCCTGCTCGCCACATTTCACCTAAGCTACCTAACGCTTGGCGAAGATGGCTGAGAAAAAACATTTGAATGCGTTGAAGAATAGAAATTTGACTTAGTTGAGCGCCTCTAGAGCGCCCTTTAAATAATAAACTCATTCTTCAAACTCACTTATGTGTGTGCGGCCAGTTAATGCTGAGTTGGTGTTCAGCTGCATGAGCGCTCTGATTAAAAGTCTTGAGATAGGCCATCGGTGATCATTTGCCCATTTTTAAGGGTCAGTGTGCGGTACTTCATGCGAGCAATCAGGCCCAAATCATGAGTTGCGATAAAGACTGATACCCCAGCTTGGTTAAAATCTTCAAATAAGCGGATGATTTCCATCGACAGTTTTGGATCTAAATTACCGGTTGGTTCATCTGCTAACAACAGTGGCGGCTTGTTCACGACAGCGCGGGCTATGCCGACTCGCTGCTGTTCACCGCCAGAAAGCATAATAGGCAGGTTTTTCACTTTATCGCGTAGGCCCACCATTTCAAGTGCCGCATGTACTCGTTTGCTGGTTTCTTTATGGGAATAGCCCTCAATAATGAGCGGCAAAGCGACGTTGTCGAACACGCTTTTATCCATCAATAATTGATGGCTTTGAAATATCATACCGATATCACGGCGAATATAGGCAATTTGCCGACGGCTGATTTGATTTAGGTCATGACCATTGATCAACACTTTTCCTACAGTAGGGCGTTCCATCAAACTGATCAGTTTCAACAAGGTACTTTTACCCGCGCCGGAGTGGCCGGTGAGAAAAGCCATCTCACCAGGCTCAATGTGAAAGTCAACTTTGCGCAGTGCTTGTTGCCCTCCAGGGTAGGTTTTACTGACTTGCTGAAATTTGATCATAGCATCACTCTTGGCGCGTTCGGCTTATTGATTACTTTGGGCATTCGCATCAGCGCCGCTCTCAGCAAAGAGTGCTTCCACAAATTCATCACTGGCAAATGGACGTAAATCGTCAATCCCTTCGCCTACACCTATATACCGAATAGGAATTTTAAATTGGTCGGCTAATGCGAAAATGACCCCGCCTTTTGCGGTGCCATCTAACTTGGTTAACGTGATGCCTGACAAACCCACTGCCTGATTAAATAATTTAGTTTGGCTAACAGCGTTCTGACCCGTCGCTGCATCTAGGGTTAACATGACTTCGTGAGGTGCGTTTGGATTAATTTTTCGCATAACGCGCAACACTTTTTTCAGCTCTTCCATCAGGTGTTCTTTGTTTTGCAGACGCCCTGCGGTGTCAGCAATCAGTACATCCACATTGCGAGCCTTCGCTGATTCAAGAGCATCATAAATTACTGACGCGCTATCAGAGCCAGTTTTTTGCGCTATCACTGGGATGTTATTACGCTCTCCCCATACTTGTAGTTGTTCAACCGCAGCGGCTCTGAAGGTATCGCCGGCGGCTAACATCACTTTTTTGCCCTGTGACTGAAATTGCTTAGCCATTTTACCTATGGTGGTGGTTTTACCTACACCATTTACCCCGACCATCAAAATAACAAACGGGCCCTCATCTGCTTCAGGCACAAGTGGCTGACTGACTTCTTGTAATATTTCGCTCATCTGTTGCTTGAGTAATTGATACAAGGCATCGCCGTCTTTTAATTGGTTACGTTTCGCGCCATCAGTCAATTTTTTAATGATTTTATTGGTGGTATCCATGCCCACATCAGCGACTAATAACTGTGTTTCCAATTCTTCGTATAAATCATCATCTATGGCTTTACCACGAAACAAGCTGACAAAACCGCTACCTAAGTTAACTTTGGTACGCGACAAGCTCTGTCTTAACTTGGCAAACAGTCCCATTTTGGCTGGTTTCTCTGATTCTGGCTCTGGCTCTGGCTCAGGTGTCGGCTCTGGTTCAGGTGTTAATTCTAACGCTGTTTCTTGCACCTCTGAGGTGATTTCTACTATCTCGCCAGGTTGCTCAATTTCAGCTGTTTCTTCAATTTCATCAGCTTCTTCAACTACAGGTGAGGTTGAAACATCAGCTTCTTCCAGCTCAGAGGCCAAGACGGAGGCGGATTCGTCTATGTCATTCGTTTGACTACTCTCACCCATAAGAGACTGTTCATCGGTAAGGGGCGGCTCATCTACCGCGCTTTCTACTTCCACAGCAGGATGAGCATGAGAAGCGTTTTCTACCTCAGTTTCCACAACGTTATCAGGGGCACGCTCTTGCTCGACAACTTGCTCGTCGATGATTTCATCGCTTTGCTGCGGTATTTCTTGGGCTTCTTCTGGTGCGCTCTGAGGGGGATTTTGTGGCTCTGACTTGGGCTTGTCTTTTTTGAGCCAACCGAAAAACTTGGACATATTAAATAGAAATCCTTGGAAAATCGTTGAATTAATTGAGTACACTTACGTTACTTTGCAGCAATGATAGCATTCCTACTATAAATGAAGCGAGACGTAAAAAAGACTCAAGCCGCCAATGGCGCAATTCGTATTATCAGCGGGCAATGGCGTGGGCGTAAATTGCCGGTCATGAACGTGCAAGGCTTAAGGCCAACCACAGATAGAAACAAAGAAACTTTGTTCAATTGGTTGATGGCACATACCCAAGATAGCCGCTGCTTAGATGTATTTGCAGGCAGCGGAGGCTTAGGGTTTGAGGCCCTTTCTCGCTACGCTAAACACGTTACGTTTATTGAGTTAGACAAAAACGTTGCGCGCAATTTGCAGCAAAACCTGATCACCTTGAAAGCCACAGAAGATAGCGCAAAAGTGCTATGTGGTGATGCTTTAGGTTATTTAAAGCAGCTCAACGATGAGTTTGATTTGCTTTTTCTGGACCCACCGTTTAATCAAAACCTTGTTCCTAAAGCCATTGAGGGCATTGAACAGGGTGGTTTGCTCGCCAAAGATGGTGTGATTTACATTGAATGCGAAACACAAAATGCTCAATACAATGTGCCGCCTCAATGGCGTTTATTAAAAGAGAGTCAAACTAGCCAGGTGACAGCGCGGCTGTATCAAGGCTAGTTGCTGATGGCATAATAAAACTAAGGAGTAATATCGATTCCGATGTTACTCATACCCTCGCCGATAGCGATTGCTTTTAACGCTTTACATGTTTCGCCGTTTTTAGGGCTATTGGCTAACAAAGTGAGCAACTCTTGTTGGATTTCGATTTCCCATTGCATCAGTGGGTGCTGTTTTATTTCTTCGTCTGTTATTTCGTCATCAGAGGTTGCTTCAACAAAGGTTTCCACTGTGCCTTGGGCGAGTTTACTGACCACAACGGCACCTTGTAGATCTTCTCCCATTAACAATAAAATAAGCGCAGACATTGACATGGCAGTGTCGATGGCCGGGTAAACACCTATGCTGTCGTAATCGTTAGGGTCAGGTACGTTTGCTTCTACCTTTTCCAGTTGTGCGGCAAAATTGATTTTTGTTTTCGGGTGAGCAAGCCATTCCCAGATCACATTTAAACTATTTCGATATGGGCTAGGGTCTGCAAATTCGGTCGCTTCACAAAAAAGCTGGTAATTCGGTAACATACGCTCTAATAACGCTGCTGAAAAGGCAACCGACTGCCAAGTCTCTAATTCTCTAACTTGTTGAAAAATAGTTAGTTTGTTTTCTTTCATTGTTACCTCGTTGTTCCGCTTCTTACACTAGCGAATAAAATTTTCCGATGCCATCTAGTAGCATTTGAATTGAAATCATAATTAGGATCATCCCCATCAAACGTTCAATCGCGATCAGGCCTCGCTCACCTAGTATGCGATGGAACAGGTTCGAAAACATCAATATAACCGCGCTCACGGACCAAGCGGCCAGCAGTGCCAAAGACCAATCTAACATACGGCTATGATCTTGGTTTGCGAGTAGAATAAGTGCCGCAAGAATAGATGGGCCAGCGATCATTGGGATAGCTAATGGGACGATAAAGGGCTCTTCACCTGCCGGTAAGCCGGTTACACCGCCGGGTTGTGGGAATATCATTTTTAATGCGATCAAGAATAAAATAATGCCGCCGGCGATACTGACAGTTTCTTGCTTAACACTTAAAAAATCGAGTACAGCTTGGCCGCTGAACAAAAAGCCCATCATGATCAGTAGAGAAAAAAACAACTCTCTGATCAGAACGATACGACGTCGCTTAGGTTCAATGGTTTTTAACACTGACATGAACACTGGAAGATTGCCTAGTGGGTCCATAATCAAAAATAATGTAATGGCCGCGGACCAAGTTTCCATAGTGCTACTCTTTCGGGAGTTAATTAAGACGGGTGTGGTTGGGCAAGTGTATAACATCTATGCAGCTCAGCCCATCTGATTGAAACATTTATCTATTTTTAAGTGTTAAAGATCAACGGCTCTCAAAGAAATTGTTTGCTATGGTTATACCAATTCCATTAAATTTTAGCTGAGTGGTTAATTATTTATTGGAATTGGTATCAGGTGCGGCATTAGCCTAGATGTAAAGTTTCCACGTCGGTAAAGGTGTGCATATTTAAAAGGATTAGAAAATGAGCGTGATGACAGTAGATGAGGTAGCAACGTTTTTGGGTGTAGAAGCAACACGCGTTGAACGCTTAGAACGTGAGAGTTTATTGATTGCTGTAGACAAAGACGAACAGGGCAGGCCGCTATTTAACGCCAAAGATGTAGAGAAATACAAAGTACTCGCAGAGCGTCTCGGCGGGCTTTGAGCTTTAATTCAGCAAACCTAGGTACGTTTTGCGCACCTAGGTTGTTTCAAAGTATTCGGGAAACCAAATGCTTATTTAGTTACCCATTATTCTGACATTCTTTATTCAGCCCCCCTTATTCTGATAATAGGGCCTTGGCTATGGTTCGAATGCCCATACCTGACGCGCCTGCAGGTGTATAGGCATCTGCGCTATCGTTAAATGCAGCGGCCAAATCCATATGCAACCAACCTTGACCGTCATTGCTTACAAACCGCGAAAGAAAGCCCGCCGCGTTTGATGCGCCTCCGGCACCTCCGCCTTTTTGCGCCCGGCTATTGGCGGTATCTGCATAATGAGATGGGCATTTTTCTTGATGCCATTTCTCTAGCGGCAAGGGCCAAGCCGGCTCGTTTTCTTCATTAGCGTACCCTAATGCGCGCTGCATCAGACTTTTATCTAGAGCAAAAAAGGCATTGTAGTCACGGCCTAGTGCTGCGCTGGCTGCTCCTGTTAAGGTTGCTGCATCAATAATCAATGGCGCTTGGGTCTCGCATGCCGCCATTAAGCCGTCTGCTAGCACTAATCGGCCTTCGGCGTCGGTATTGACGATTTCTACCGTTGTGCCGTTTTTATAGGTGATCACATCGCCTAGCTTATAAGCGTGGCCACTGATTAGGTTCTCTGCACAGCATAAATATAGTTTCACCCGTTTGTCTAAGCCCTGCATAATCGCTAAGCCTAAACCACCGGTTACCATCGCAGCTCCGCCCATGTCACATTTCATGTGCAACATACCTTCGCTACCTTTAATGCTATAACCACCACTGTCAAAGGTTATGCCTTTGCCCACTAACGCTGCGCTAACAGGGGCAAGGGGATCGTCTGTTGGGTTGAAGTCTACTTCAAGCATTACAGGTGGGCGTTGGCTGCCGCGGCCAACGTTATATAACCCGTGCCACTGTTGTTCTACAAGCTCCTCACCCACCCATTGCTTTGCACTGACGTGACTAGGACTTAAGCTGGTTAACCATTCTACACTGCTGCTAGCCAACTTTTCGGGCGACAGATCTTCGGGTGTGGCATTGGTCTGATTGCGAGTGAATACCAACGCTTGATAGCGCTGGGTTAAGGTATTGCTATTTTCGTCATCTGCCCACTGAATGTGATGCTGTTTTTTACTACTGGTAAAGCTGTAGGCAAAAGCCCACTGTTGTTCGATTTGCCATTTACCGCATAAAGTCACGAAATCTAAATTTAAACCGTCTAGAATGCGCGCTGCGCGGCGAATGGTTCTATGTTGAGGGTCTTCAGATAATAAATGGATTGTAGCGCTTTCATTGTCGAATGAGAGCACAGCGTTCTTGCCCCAATGGGCAGCGGCTGGCGCATTAGACAGTTGGATAGAAAGTCGAGACATAAAACACTCCTAAGATAAGTAAGCCAATATCATAACAATTTTGTAACGATAAACAGTATGGTGATGAATGCAATTTAATAACAGTTTGATTGAAGGTGTGTTGATTAAACGTTACAAACGATTTTTAACCGATGTCACGTTATTGAATAAAGATGAGGTGGTTGCTCATTGTCCTAATACTGGTGCAATGACGGGATGCGCTGAGCCAGGCATGCAAGTTTGGCTTTCTGCAAGTGATAACCCTAAGCGGAAACTGGGCTATACTTGGGAGTTAGCGGTAACCCAACAGGGTCATTGGATTGGTATTAATACTAATAATGCCAATAAAATCGTCGGGGAAGCGCTGACGATGCAGACAATTAGTGAATTAGCTGGCTATGACAGTGTGCGAGCTGAAGTCCGTTTTGGGCACGAAAATAGTCGAATTGATTTCCTTCTTAGCGCATCGAGCAAACAAGATTGTTACATTGAAGTGAAATCGGTGACCTTGTTAGAAGATGAGCAAGGCTATTTTCCGGATGCCAAAACGGTTCGAGGGCAAAAGCATTTGCGCGAGCTGACAGCTATGGTCGAACAAGGTTATCGTGCTGTTTTGCTGTTCTGTGTTCAGCACACCGGTATTCAAAGTGTAAAAGTGGCAGAACATATTGATCCAAAATATGCACAAATGTTTGCTCAAGCAGTTGAGGCTGGGGTAGAAGTATTGGCTTACTCATGCGTAATTAACGAACAAAATATTACGCTAAATCAACGACTCCCAGTGATTGTATGAAAATATAAGTTGCTTTTTTCGCCGACATCGCCATATTGCCCGTCGGAATTTGGTTTTTAGCATTAACAGCAGGTCAGTGAGTAGAATTGCCAGCGGTATTTCTTTCTGTTATACATACCCGCTTGCACAAAACCGTCCTGTGCTCGTAGTTAAGGAGAATTGGCTGATGCCAACAGGAAACACGATGAAAACACTCGGATTATTAGCCCTAGCTGGTCTTACTCCTTATCAGGAGAAAGCAGGCGAGGAATACATGAATGAAAAACAAATGGAGCATTTCCGTTTGTTATTAAAAGCATGGCGCGACCAATTACGCCAAGAAGTAGATCGTACCGTGCATCATATGCAAGACGAAGCGGCTAACTTCCCCGACCCAGTTGACCGGGCTGCTCAGGAAGAAGAGTTCAGTATTGAACTTAGAACCCGTGACCGTGAACGCAAATTGATCAAAAAAATCGAGAAGACCCTTAAACGTATTGAAGAAGACGATTTCGGCTTCTGTGATACATGTGGTATCGAAATTGGCGTTAGGCGCTTAGAAGCGCGTCCTACTGCCGATATGTGTATCGATTGTAAGACCTTAGCTGAAATTAAAGAAAAGCAGCTGCAAGGTTAATACTGATAACGAAAAAGCTGCTTAACGCAGCTTTTTTTATGCTTATGCACTATTTCATTTGCACGATTTCGTTTAATGACCACCCCCTTTGATACACGCCGACTTCATCAAGACACCTGCTATGTAGGGAGGTTTGCGCCTTCACCTTCTGGTCCATTACATTTGGGCTCTCTTGTGGCTGCTTTAGGTAGCTATCTACGGGCGCGGCAAATGAACGGGAAATGGCTCTTACGAATCGAAGATATTGATCCACCGCGCGAGCAAGCCGGTGCTGATGAACTCATCAAAGAAGCGTTGATAGCGCACGGTCTATTATGGGATGAAGATGTTATTTATCAACGTAATAGCTATGAGCGTTATGAGCAAGCGCTTACATGGTTGCGTGCAAACGGTCATTGTTATTTTTGTCAATGTACGCGCAAACAGCGGCTGGCAAACCCGAAAGGACAATCTTGTGCTTGCGCCCAGTTAGCATTGAATCCTCAGGGCTGCGCAACCGTTCTTCGTAATACCGATGCTGTACACGAAATCGATGATCTAGCGTTTGGGCGAGTTTCTTTTGATGAACAGTGCAAAGACGATTTTATCTTACGGCGCAAAGACGGCTTATACGCCTATCAATTAGCTGTGGTCATTGATGACATTGATTCAGGAGTAACTGAAGTCGTGCGCGGCGCGGATATTCTACCCGCTACAGCTTATCAACTTGCGTTATATAATCTGTTTAAGCAGCCTGCACCCGCATACGTGCATTTACCGCTTGTGATGGGCGACAATGGTCAAAAGTTGAGTAAACAAAATCATGCCCCCGCACTAAATAAAGAGCATGCAACTGATAATTTGTGCGCAGCATTAGAAACGTTAGGTTTGCGTGTGCCGAGTTATTTAAACAACGCCCTAGTGCCAGATATTTTAGACTTTGCAGTGCAAAACTGGAGCGTGGCGCTCACGGCTGATAACGCGCATGCGTTTGACAATAGAATTGACGCGTAAGACAGGTTATGATCCGACGCGTTAAACAACCTGCTTTGGGTAGTCCCTTATATTGGAGCTGAACTTATTATTTCTCGCGTAATCAACAAGGTTAAAGAGGCGTTTAAAACCACGCCGAGCACAGCTAAAACCACTCTTGTTGCCAACATAATTCCCCGTGCTGAACATCCGGTATCACGCAGCGACATTAGTGATAACGCGTTAAAGGTATTATATCGTCTGCACAACAACGGTTATCAAGCCTTTTTGGTTGGTGGTTGTGTGCGTGATATTTTGCTTGGAAAGAAACCCAAAGATTTTGACGTCACCACAGATGCGACGCCAGAACAGGTCAAAGAACTGTTTAGAAATTGTCGACTGATCGGACGCCGATTCCGTTTAGCGCATGTTGTATTTGGTCGAGAAATTATCGAAGTCGCTACATTTCGTGGCCATCACCCAAGCCAAGATGAAGACAAAGAGAACGACAAAGACAAAGATAGCAAGGGTCAAAACCTAAGTAAGCAAAGCGATCATGGCCAACTATTGCGCGACAATGTATTCGGTAGCATAGAAGAAGATGCAGAGCGTCGTGATTTCACGGTCAACGCGATGTATTACAATATCGCTGACTACAGCATTCATGATTTTGCCAATGGTATGCAGGCGGTTAAAAATCGTCAGATCACTATGATTGGCGACCCTGCTACGCGCTATCGAGAAGATCCCGTGCGTATGCTACGTGCAGTGCGATTTTCGGTAAAACTAGGCATGAAAATCAGCCCTGAAACTGCTAAGCCCATATACGAACTAGCCCCATTGATGGCGAACATTCCACCGGCACGCTTGTTTGAAGAGGTGTTGAAGCTATTGCTGTCAGGGCAAGGTCTAGACACTTACAAACTACTCAATGAGTTCGGTTTGTTTGAGCAGTTGTTCCCGCAACTAACACCTTTACTTAAATCGCAAAATAGTCGTGAGCTTGCGTTTATTGAGCAGGTGCTAATGAATACGGATAACCGTATTAATTCGGATATGAAAGTGACGCCCGCGTTCATTTTTGCAGCGTTGTTATGGTATCCGTTAGAAGAGCGCTGTCAGCAGCACATGGTGGAAGGCGGCTTAAACCACTTCGATGCCTTTAATTTGGCCTTGAGTGACGTATTACATCGCCAAATACAGCGCATTATGATCCCCAAGCGCTTTACGATTACCGTACGTGAGATTTGGCAATTGCAACAACGCTTGCCAAAGCGTTACGGGCGCAGGGCATTTCAAATGCTTGAACACCCCAAATTTAGAGCTGCCTATGATTTCTTACTGATACGTGGGCAAATTGAAGGTGGCGAGTTGCTGGAGTTATCCCAGTGGTGGACTGACTTTCAAAACCTTAACCCTGAGCAGCGCCAAGGCATGTTGAAAACCCTGCGCGATAAAGAAGGTGGCCCGCCTAAACGCAGAAGCCGCTATAGAGGCAAGAAGAAAGCTGCCCAATGAACCAAGTTTATGTTGGGTTAGGCAGTAACTTAGCCCAGCCTGAACAACAAATAAAAGATGCATTACTGGCCATTGCGTCGTTGGCTGATACTTGCGTAACTGCCACGTCGAGCTTGTATGTGAGTCGGCCAATGGGGCCGCAAGACCAACCTAGCTATGTTAACGCAGTGGTTGGCGTGCAAACTGAAATGCAACCTGTTGAATTTCTTCATTGCTTACAAAAAATTGAACTTGAACATGGTCGTGAGCGTAAAGCTGAGCGCTGGGGGCCTCGTACCCTAGACTTGGATATTCTGCTTTTTGCGAATCAAGTTATTGATTCTGTTGAACTTACGGTTCCGCATTACGGTATGAATGAACGAGAGTTTGTCTTGTATCCTCTACATGAAATTGCCCCCGAATTACAACTTCCAAACGGCACGAAAGTGAGCGAAATGCTCAATAATTGCCCTCTTAATGGGTTGGAAAAATTACCCTATAAATGAGTTTGATAGAAATCCGTTAAAAAATCAGTATAGTGCCTGATTTACTCAAGCTCTATTTAGTGTTCATCGTACTGGAGTGATTCAAAATGAAAAAAGTCACAACTTCCACGTTGTTGAAAATGAAGCAACAAAGCGAAAAAATTAGTGCGCTTACCGCATATGATGCGAGCTTCTCAAAGCTGTTTGATGAGCAAGGGGTAGACGTACTGTTAATTGGCGATTCATTAGGCATGGTTTTACAAGGCTGTGATGACACATTAGGCGTCAGCATTGATGATGTGGCGTATCACACCCGCGCCGTACGTAAGGGTGTTGAGCGGGCATTTGTCATCGCAGATATGCCGTTTATGTCTTATTCCACCCCAGAGCAAACTTATCTCAATGCCGGCAAACTCATGGCCGCAGGGGCAAGTATGGTTAAGCTAGAGGGCGGTCGCTGGCTATTGGATTCCATCAAAGGGCTAAATGAGCGCGGTGTCCCTGTTTGTGGTCATTTGGGATTAACGCCTCAGTCAGTGCACGTTTTTGGTGGTTTCAAAGTACAAGGCCGTGATGATCTGCAAGCAGAGCAAATGCTCGAGCAAGCCAAAGAAATGGCAGCAGCAGGGATTCAGTTGTTGGTACTAGAATGCGTACCAACAGAATTGGCCGGTGCTATATCTCAAGCGATAGATATTCCCGTTATTGGCATAGGCGCAGGAGCAGAGACTGACGGACAAATTTTAGTCATGCATGACATGTTTGGTATTAGCGCCAACTACATGCCGAAATTTTCGAAAAACTACCTTCAAGAAACTGGCGATATGCGCACAGCGGTAAGTCAGTACATTGAAGAAGTGAAAGACGGCTCTTTCCCGTCTGAAGCCCATAGTTTTAGTAAGTGAGTTCAGTATGCGAGTGATCAGTAATATTGCCAGTTTACGCGATGTGCGTCGCAGCTGGCAGGCAGATTCTAAAGTGATTGCCTTTGTTCCTACCATGGGCAATTTACACCAAGGCCACCTTAACTTGGTAAAAGAAGCCAAATTAAAGGCCGATGTGGTGGTGGTTTCAATTTTTGTTAACCCATTACAGTTTGGGCCGGATGAAGACTTAGAAGCCTACCCACGTACATTAGAGAATGACCGTAAGGTACTTAGCGAGATGGGAGTTGACGTACTCTTTACCCCGCAAGTGAAAGACATATACTCACGAGGCCTTGAGCAGCAAACTTTTGTCGAGGTGCCAGGCATTTCCTATATGATTTGCGGTGCCAGTCGCCCTGGTCATTTTCGTGGTGTGGCGACCATTGTTTGTAAGTTGTTCAACATGGTCCAGCCGAACATGGCGTTCTTTGGTGAGAAAGACTTTCAGCAACTGCAGGTCATTAAAGCCATGGTTACAGACTTATCGATGAATTTAACCGTGCATGGCGTCAAGACCACGCGAGAAGACGATGGTTTAGCCATGAGCTCGCGTAATCAGTATTTAAATACTGAACAGCGCGCACTGGCTCCGACGTTGTTTACGCGCTTACAAGAGATGCAGGACAAGATTGAATCCGGTCGCCGTGACTTTTCGCGTATCACCAGTGAGTGTTGCGAGCAGCTTGCTGAAGCCGGGTTTAGTATCGATTACATCGAGATCCGCTCTGCGGATACGCTTTTGCAGCCAGGACATGAAGAAACCAAAGTGGTTATTTTAGCGGCTGCCTTCTTAGGGCGCACGCGTCTAATTGATAACCTACAGGTATCATTAACTTAGCTGTTATTGTTTTTAACCGCAGAAATAAAAAGGCCGTTAGTAAATACTAACGGCCTTTTTGTTTAATAATAACAAAAGCTTACTCGGTGTTAGTTAGCTCAGCCCAATTCTGACTTTTGCTAGCGATCGCTACCTGTTCGTCAAGAATGTTCTGCAAGTCCTTTTCTGTGGTCAACGGGTTAGCCAATACCACGCGAAAAACCGTCATGGTTTGCTCGCCATAGGTTTGAGTTTGCAAACGAGTACGTGATACAAATGATTTTCCCGCTTCACGCTGTTGTTTTTGTACATAAACAGTGAGCTTATCAAGCTTCTCGTTAAAGTGAGGGCTTAATGATGGGTCGGCTTTAACCTGTTGCTGCACTTCTTGTGGGTTAACCCGATACGTGAGCAATGACAGGGTAGGGGGAGTGATCAATTCAAAGTCAGGGTGTGACTGGATCATACGCGCGAAAATTTTGGCTTTTTCGATGCTTTGGTCAATCAATAATTCGTACCCTTGGCGACCAAATATATGCAAAGACGCATATACCATCATGGCCATGCCGTTACGCGAACCTTCTAGCGTGGTGGCACCCAAATCTTTTGAGCCAGCACGCAATATGTAATTAGCGTGATGACGCACAGCATTACTGTCGTTAGGATCTTTAAACAACACCATACCTGCGCCCATAGGAACATACATTTGCTTGTGTGCGTCTATGGTGACGGAATCAGCGCGCTGGATCCCTTTAAGGATATTTCTATGGGTGCTTGAGAATAGCGTAGCTCCGCCCCAAGCGGCATCCACATGGAAATGACAGCCCAACTCTTGGGCGACATCAGCTAGCTCGTCTAGTGGGTCTACGTGGCCTGTTTCTGTGGTACCAGCTACACCAACAATACTGAGGATTTTATTGCCCTGTTCAGCGTATTGCTTACCAAAAGCGAGGGCTTTTTCAGGGGACAAGCGTTGGGTAGGGCAATCTAACGTGATGAGCTGTTCGCGACCTAAACCGAGTAAATCCACCGACTTTGATAGAGAATAATGCCCTCGGCGTGAAGATAAAATCGCCATTTTTTTATAGCCGTAATGGTCTAAACCTGCCGCTAACCCTTCTCGGGCAACCCCTTTAAACACGCCATCGGCAGCTAACGCTTTATTACGTGCTACCCACAGCGCGGTCACATTGGCTATGGTACCACCAGAGCAAAAAGCGCCTAAGGCGTGATTCGCACTGTGTAAATACGTATTGTAGAACTCACTGTCTTGGGCATACACAAGTTCGTGCATCATACCCAATACTTGACGCTCTAAAGGCGTAAAGGCTTTAGAGGTTTCGATTTTGACCAAATTTTGATTCAAGCCAACTAACAATTTAGCTAACGATAAATGAAAATACGGTAAGGCAGATGTCATGTGCCCGATAAATGTTGGCGAATAAGTATTAACCGAATTAGCGACTAGTTTTTCAAGTAAATTCGCGGCGTGCTCAGACACAAACTCTGGGTGTTCGGGCACATTAAATTCAGCAAAACTTTGTTCTATTTGCTCAAGTGACGTGACTTTCGTTACCACGTGTTGAGACAAAAAGTCAGCCAAGTTATCTGACAGATGCTGCTCAATCTGAGCTAACTTAGAATCTTTACCTTCAGGCATGGTAAACACTCTAAACAAATGCTCTAAACTGACTTCAGCTACGGCCACGCTTGACACCTCTTATGAAAACTTTCAGGTCGCGAACTTTACATTAATTTTCCAGCGAGACCAACATAAACCCCCAGTTTATGAAGGGCTATAGTGACTATTTAACGACTAATTTAAGGTAACAGAGTGTGTGAAGGGATGATACACAGAATAAAGTGCCTAAAAGTTGTTCAATTCAGCCTAGCCATTAGGAACTAACTTGCTATAGTATAAAGAAAAAATGCTGTCAATTATGAAAGTTTCTCAAGTTACTGAAAGCTTCAACCCCGATAACGTTGTGCCGTTTTTTCAACCTATTATGGATTTAACAAATAATCAGGTTTGGCGCTACGAATGCTTAGCGCGCCTTATTACGTTTGGTGAGCGGCCTTTTATCCCAAGCGAATTCTTATACTTGGTTGACCGGCAAGAAAGTCGTTCGCAATTAACCGAAACCATCTTCAATCGCAGTGCGCAATATTTCCGTGAACGCAATATGCCATGGAACATCAACATCAGTCTTGCTGATATGCAAGATGAGAACATTCATCGATTTCTTACCGAACAAGCCAGTAGCTACCCTAACCCCAAGCGAGTGGCATTAGAAGTCACCGCACAGAATGTGTTAGCGGACACAGACACCTTTTCAACCTTTTCTGACTTGTGTAAAAAACTTGGTTTGAGCTTATTCGTAGATAACATTGAACCCGATGTAAAACAGGTAGAACATTTGCTCGCTTTGCCAATTAGCGGGTTAAAAATATCAGGACCGATTTTGGCGGACCTCGCTCAGAATGAGCAGGCACAAGCTGTAATCAAATCTTTGTGTGCTAAAGGGCAAACTAAGAATATCGCCTTAGTGGCTCAGCATCTTGAGAGCGAAGCACAACTCACTTTGCTGAAAAAACTTAATGTGCGTTACGCCCAAGGCTTTTACTTTAGTCAACCTAAGGCGCAGGCGCACTAACACTTGCTCTGGCAAATTATAATTGGCTAATCACTTGCCAGCTATGTTGGCCGCTTGCCCAATATTTACGTTCGAAGGGCGTTATGGCTTGCGCATCATGATATTGCTTCACCTCGCCACTAAAACCCGCTATTTCAAGGGCTAAAGCGAATTCCTGAATGTAAATTTGCCAGTTGCTACGCACCTCAAGTTGCCCGCCTAGCTTAACAATTTCTGCAAACGCAGGGCTGCCGTGCCAACGTCTTTGCACATGAGCAGATTTAGGATACGGATTGGGATACAACAAAAAATGCTTACTTAAGCGCCATTTAGCCTGCACTGCTAAGCGCCAAAAGTCATTTAGATCCGCTCTTAGTATCAAGGCGTTATCTTGCTTTAAGCTGTAATGCTCATGCTTACCCACGCGATGGGCTGACTTGTCCACACCAATGACTTTCGCCTCAGGGTGCTGATTGGCAATATGGGTGGTGCTTTCGCCCACCCCACAGCATGCATCTAATATGAGCGGGCCTTGCCAATCCCCTAGCCACTCCTGCGCCTGAGAAAAGGCCTGTAGAGTATGCTCAGTTAACGGACGTTGGCTAGCATGTTGTAAATGACGAGCAACCAAATCTGGTAGCTTTTCATGTACCCCAGTTTGGTTGCTGTCAATATGCCGAGAATTACCCTCGGGCGCAGTACTGTGGTTAATCACGTTTATTATTTCACCTAGCTTCTAATGCCCACACCACGATTAATCAGTGAGTACGCAAAGCCAAGTAGCACCACATTAAACACCACTAATAAACCTAATGAGTACATGTAGTTCACGTCAGAGACGCCTAAAAAGCCATAACGGAAACCATTCACCATATACACGATAGGGTTGATTTTACTAACCCACTGCCAAAATTCAGGCAACAGTGTTAACGAGTAAAATACGCCGCCTAAATAGGTCAGGGGAGTTAGCACAAAAGTGGGTACCACACTGATATCATCAAACGATTTGGCAAAGATGGCGTTAATCAAGCCCGCGGTGGCGAACAAAATTGAGGTTAACAGCAAGGTAATGATGATAATCGGAATACTGTGTAGCGTGATATCAACAAACAACATAGATACACAGGTCACGATAATACCGATGAGTATCGCCCGCGCGACCCCACCGCCTACAAAGCCGGCTATGATCACCCAATTAGGGATAGGGGCTACCAATAACTCTTCAATATTATGCTGAAATTTAGCGCTGTAAAAAGAGGATGATACATTCGAATAGGAGTTGGTGATCACCGCCATCATAATCAGGCCAGGCACGATAAACTCCATGTAACTGAAACCACCCATTTGGCCGATACGACTGCCAATCAAGTTACCGAATATGACAAAATACAAGGACATGGTAATTGCTGGCGGCACCAAGGTTTGTATCCAAATACGCAAAAAACGAGTGCACTCTTTTATCCATAGCGTTTGCAGTGCAATCATAGTGCGATTACCCATTAGCGAGCTCCTTTTGTGTTTTTTCGTTGTTTGCAAGCTCTTCGCGGCCTGATTCTACCAAGCGTACAAACAATTCTTCCAAACGGTTCGATTTATTGCGCATGCTTAAGACTTGTATTTTTTGGCTAGATAGCTGTTCAAAGACGTTATTCAAACTTTCTTCTTTGGCTACATCGACTTCGAGCGTGTGAGGGTCAAGTAAACGATACTCGAAACCTGACAATGCAATGCTTTGGTGCTCACCAGCCAAATCGAGTATAAAGGTTTCAATATTTAAGGTGGCCAGCAGAGACTTCATACTGGTGTTTTGCACGATTACACCTTTATCGATAATCGCGATGTTGCGGCACAACATTTCGGCTTCTTCAAGATAGTGCGTGGTCAATATAATGGTGATGCCTTGCTCGTTAATTTCTTTTAGAAAGGTCCACATTGAGCGGCGAATTTCAATGTCTACCCCAGCGGTAGGCTCATCCAAAATCAACATTCTGGGTTCATGCATTAGTGCCCGAGCAATCATTAAGCGGCGCTTCATGCCGCCCGATAAATTGCGCGCCGGTTGATTCCGCTTTTCCCATAAATCTAGTTGCTTAAGATATTTTTCAGCTCGCTCTTTTGCAACGTTGCGCGGCACACCGTAGTAACCTGCTTGGTTGACTACAATTTGAGTCAGTGTCTCAAATTGATTGAAATTGAATTCTTGTGGTACCAAACCAATGCATGATTTGGCTTCCACGGGTTGGGCGTCTAACGAGTATTCGAATATGTCAGCAGTGCCACTGGTTTTGTTCACTAGAGAACTGATAATGCCAATAGTGGTGGATTTGCCCGCACCGTTTGGGCCGAGTAGGGCGAAAAAATCACCCTGCTTTACTTCTAAATTAATCCCATTCAGGGCTCGGGTTCCACCTTTATATACTTTGGTTAACCCTTTGATGTTCAATGCATTCATGCTTTATTCCGCGTGATTTTCAGGATGTTGGATTATCTGCTTTTACGATGACTGCCAACTTAGAGAGACAAAATGAAAAAGCATAAAGTTGTTGGCTGGATGTACTCACACCGAAAAGTATGCATTATATCATGGCGATGAATGAATAAAACACGACGAACAATGAATAAAATGTAAGGTTTTTAGTTTGTTACTCCCATAGGGACGTTTTTGGCTCTCAGCAGACAATGCAGAAACGCAAAGCAAGAAACCAACTAGTGCCCAATTAGCACCTAAAAGCCAGGACTCAATCAAAATAGGAGAGGAAAATCCATGGCCCATATGCAGCCCTTACCCAAAGAAACCACACCTGAATTAGCGGATGACTTCGCGATCTTTGAACAAATTTTAGGGTTTGTGCCTAACAGCCTGCTAACAATGCAACGCCGCCCTGATATCGTACGCGGTTTTGGGGTGTTAACCAAAGCAGTGATGGCACAAAACGGCACAGTTGATTTAGGTTTTAAGCGCCTCTTGGCGCACTTTTCGAGCCGGGCGGCAGGTTGCCAATACTGTGAAGCCCACTCCCTTATAGCCGCTAAAATTCACGGTATTTCTGATGAAAAGGTCGCAGCCGTGTGGGAATACCAAACGAGCCCACTGTATACCGACGCAGAGCGTATCGCTCTTGATTACGCCCTCGCGGCTGGCTCAGTGCCCAACGCAGTTGATGAGCCATTAATGGCAAAAATGCGCGCCTATTGGGAAGAAGACGAAATTGTCGAAATTCTAGGCGCCGTATGCTTGTATGGTTTTCTAAATCGTTGGAATGACTCTATGGCCACTGACTTAGAAGCCCCACCTAAAGCACTAGGCGAGGAGGTACTCGCTCAAGGTGGCTGGACAGGTGGTAAACACGTGTAAGTGAATACTTTTCAATGGCCGCAGCGACAATCGTCATCTAACTGTCATTGCGCCGACATAATATGGTGCTTATGTTGTTGAAATTTGCTCTTTCATGCGCCTTGTTTATTACATTGTTTTAATTGTATCTGTGTTTATGATCATCTTCGGTGATCTTATGTTGAGTCATCATACTAGTGCACCTTTGCCACTAGCTGATGTAACTAATTTCGTGTGTAAAACATCTTCGAATAGAAGCGAAAGGCTCAATGTTCAGCTACCTATGCGTGTTGATCTTGATGCATTATCACAACAGTTTTGCAATTCACCTATATTGGCTCAATATTTTGGTTATATCCGATTGTCATGGAAACCAAGAGAAAACATATCAGCAGCGGATATGCTAAGTGAAGACTATGAAGTTATTATGGGGCGAAAAAATAGTTTACAGGGCGTCTTGCCAGACTTTTCTCAGCGTTTTGAGCCCCTTTCGACACTGGCTCGATTCCCAGTATATTGGTACAGCTTTGAACCAATAGATAATTTAAATTCAGAAGCCCTATCACGCATGAAAATAGGGATAGTCGACGACAAACTAAGTCATACCCATTACTTCCTTCCGTTACGTTATTTGTCATCTCATAGTGACGATGTTGATTCGCTCAACATTCAGTACTTTAACGATACCTATACCATGTATGACGCTTTCAAAAATCAGCGTATAGACTTAATGAGCACAGGTAGCTGGTTTGACGAAGAGTTAACGAAGCCATTCTATAAACACTTTATTGCACATACTGATGTTGGTGGCTGGTTTGTTAGCAGTAATTTACCCGATGATGCTAAATGTGAGCTGTTTACTTTATTGGGGCCTATGACTCACCATCTCAGTCAATTTTTGCAAGTAGAGCGTACTATAGTACCGGCGGAGTGCGTGTGAAAATCTTCAATAAGAAGCATATTTTTATAGGAATTTTTGTCTACGTTAGTTTGTTGTTTATTAGTTATTTTTGGGCACAGCTTAGCTTGGTTCGAAATATTGAAGCCGAATTTGTTCGTGGGATTGCCAGTGAGCCAAGTAACAAGAGTTTTTTAGGGATCGGTGGGTTTGAATCAAAACGTTTTTTTATGAAGCAGCTAACCACGCAGCTAAATGAAATAGACGCGCTTGCATTAGTACCAATATTCGTTAATTGCCAGTGCGATGATATCCGTGTTGCGCAATCGAATTCTATTTTCGCTATATTGTCGACGTCCCCTTTGGTGATGTTAAAAGACCCTCTGTTTCATGGTGTATATACCAGTAGGCTAAGGTGTGAACTTCGATGGTTAAATTGGTTGGTAGGTCAATTCATCGCTACTTTACTCATTTTACTGGTTATTGTTGTGCTCCCTAAACCATTAAGTCAACGACAAAAGCAGTGTCTAGCGAAATACAACCAATATGATATTACGGTAAGCAGCGCCAATAAAGTTATCGCACTAGACCCCATGCAACAAAGGCTATTTGATCTTGTATTGGAGTACGAGAAATGTGACGAGCAAAATATTGCCTCTTTATTGACTTGGACTGAGCAAAAAATGGTCGAAAAATTAACGACTAATAATCTTGCATGGTTTACGAAAGCGTTGACGTTAGGGGAAAATAAACAAAGTGCTTTTTATATTGGCTGCGAAGCTACTCAAAAATTAATTTTCTTACCTTTGCAACGCAGTGTTGTTATCCGTGGTTTACTCATTAAATTACCGCCGACCCCATTTTTCTACTACCTTTGGTACGCCAATCAACGTCTACAAAATGACGGTTGGATTTTAAATCCACAAACCAATAAGCCTGATGCAGAGCAAGCAGAAGCATTAATATCACTAATGAGCACTTATAAAGGTCATGGTAAGGCTATTAATGATTTAGAGCGGAACGGTTTGACTGCTAAAAAGCTTGATCAAAACAGAAACAAAATTAAAGAGGAGATCTCATTGGTGGTTGGTGAGTCTTTGGCGATGAATTATCTTTTTGGCTCTCAAAGAGATTATAAAACCCAACGTTACGCTTATCGCCTCAATCTTTTACCAGAACAAATTATCATCGAGGTTAATAAGTAAGGTGTTGATATTTAATGATTTTATATTTTAGGGATATCTCTATTATAAGTTAAATGTCTCTGTCATTGATCTGTCATCCTAGGTTTGCACACTTGCGTCAAATTTTACGGAAGAGTTATCAATGAAAAAATTATCACCTTTATCATTAGCAGTTATCAGTGCATTAAGCGCCACCCCTTTAGTGAGTATTGCGCAGCAAGATGATCACGCCCAAATGGAAGAAGTTGTCGCATTAGCCAGTCCTATTCGCGACAGCCAAAAAGCAGCTATTAATGCCAAGCGTGACGCCAACAATTTTGTTGACGTGATTGCGGCAGATACCATTGGCCGCTTTCCTGATCAGAATTTAGCTGACTCTTTAGGTCGAATTCCAGGCTTAGCCATAGAGCGTGATCAAGGGCAAGCCCGCTACATTAACTTTCGGGGCGCTCCTTTTCGCTATACCGCTATCGCTATTGATGGTGTGGTTATTCCTGGGGCGGAAAATGGCCGAATTCCTCGTTTTGATAGCTTTCCTTCAGTCATCACAAGCCGCATTGAAGCGAACAAAGCGATTACAGCTGACATGCCAGGAGAAAGTATCGCTGGCTATATCAATCTGAACACCTTTAATCCTTTTGATGTAAACGGTTGGTCTGTTGCAACCGACGTGGGCTTGGGGCAGCAAACGTTAGGTGATGGTGATATTAGTAAGTTTAGTTTGCGCACCTCCTGGTCAAATGAGGTGATTGGCTTCTCTGTTTTCGGCTCGAGTAATAGCCGAGAGCAAATCACAGATAATCGCGAGTACGATTTAGCGCTGGTAGATGATGAACTACAAGTTAATAGTTTAGATTTTCGTAGCTATAAAATTAAACGTGAAGACGAGTCTATTGGCGGTCGTTTAGAATATCGTTTCGAAGGTGGCTTAGACCGAGTGTATATCAGTACTCTTAAAACTAAGTTTACTGACCACGAGCAACGTAATCAGTTTGTATTCGATTTTGAAACTGGAGCGAGTTATTCAGGTGTAGCGCAAACAACTGGCGACACAGGTTATGCTCCTTTAGTTACAGTTAACCGCTTACTAGAAGATGGTATTTATGAAAACTCAACCTGGACCACCACTCTTGGTCTAGACAAGCAAGTATCTGATTGGTTTGTTGAAGCCAAATTAAATTATACCAAAACGGAAAATGTAACCGACTTACCTATCCCTTATAGTTTGGGGGGGACTGTTGCTGCCTCATATGATGTAAGTCAAATTAACGACCCTTTATTGACCTTATATTCAGTGGGCACTACAGATGCGTTGGATATTAACGACGTAGATTACGCTGCGACGTATGCATACATAGTGCAACAATCTCTAGATATAGAGTCGACGACATTAAAATTAGACGCTGAACGTATGCTGACTGTTTTTGGTCAGTCGGCAACAATCAAGGCTGGGGTTTCGTACAACCAGCGTGATGCTGATGGTGATGCTGGCACTACGTATTTTGGGGCTTTTCCGTCTGATAGTGTTGATATAGGTGATTACTTAACGTCCACCCCCTGGGATTCAGAATTCACCAATAGTATCGGTGGCACCTATTATGACAATGTTGGGTTGCGAAATGCATGGGAGCAGGCGTCTGGTTCATTAACGGCAACCCCTGATGAAGATACCCAGATTTCGATTGACGAAACAATAACGGCAGCATATGGCATGCTGGTGAATGAATACTCTTGGGGTAACTTGAGTGCGGGTTTGCGGATAGAGCAAACAGATTATACTAGCGACGGTAATGACAGCGCCTATAGTGATGACAATGTACATTGGCTGCCAAGCGCTAACATCAATATTAACCTAACTGACGATGTTAAATTACGTATGTCACTCACGACTGCCATTAGTCGCCCAACATATAGTGAGTGGCGCGGCTCAGCTACAATCGATTACACCTCAAGCCCCGTATCTGTTTCTGGAGGAAACCCAGCTTTAGAATCCGAAGAAGCGTGGGGTGGTGATATCGCCATTGAATGGTATGCAGGTGATGCAAGTCTATTTACCGCTGGCGTGTTTAATCGTCAAATAGATAAGGTCATTTATGCTGATACCAGTACTATCGATGGTGGAGATTTTAGCGATAGTGCTGCGGGTGAGTCTTGGCTTTACACCGGTTATGTGAATGGCGAAGATGGTCACTTATCGGGGATTGAAGTAAACGCCATTATCCAAGCTGCTGACTTCTTACCAGATGCACTAGAGGGCTTCGGTGTCAGTGCAAATGCAACCTTTCTCGACAGTGAATTCACAACACTTTCTGGTAGTCAATTTAGTCTGCCAGGTACCTCTGATGTCATTTTCAATGCCTCGGCCTTTTATGAAAACGATTCATTTTCCGCGCGCCTGAATTATCAATACCGAGATGCATGGTTATCCACCACAGAAAACGATTCGATGGGAGAGTATTGGGATGCCCAGCAGCGTGTTGACCTCTCATTAAGTTACATTCTGCCATGGAATATTGGCGGTGACTTATCCCTCTATGCGAACGCCAATAATCTGACTGATGAAATAGATGTGCGTTACATCGATACGCCGCGCACACCGAATCAAGTTGAATCTTATGGCCGCCGCTACCTCGTTGGTGTGCGTTTTAACTACTGATAGGTCAATTTTACGGCTGATATCACCAAGGACCTCGGGTGACTTGGTGATCGTTAAACATTAATTTAATAGGAAAAAATATGAAACTTCTCGTTAATCTGCGTGTATTTATGGCGCTTTTCAGTGCGTTTTCATGTACATCAACTTACGCTTTAGACGGTTCGGTAATACAGGATGAAAATAGTCAAACCTACACCATCCGCTGGCAATCAGACCAACCAGTTTACCTTAAAGTGGTTGGTCAACGTCTTGAAGATAAGATTATTGTTATTGCGCAATTAGTGGATAGTGACACGTCGATGTTGACATGGCACGCACCTGATAATGATCGCTACAGTTTTGTAATTGAAGAGCAGCAGGGCCAAACCTTAACGCTTAGAAGTCGTGTTCTTGATCTTGAGGGAAGCCGCAATTTCAGAGAGCTAGGTGGTTATCCTACCACGGACGGTCGAAGTGTGAAGTGGGGGAAATTATATCGCTCAGGTGCATTACATAATCTAACAGAGCAAGATTACGCAGTACTCGCTAATTTAGACATCGCTACCGTGGTTGATTTTCGAGGGAATAGTGAGCGAGATAACGAAACCACTCAATGGCAAGCAGGTGATGTGAATCAAATGACATGGGATTACGACCTACATTTTGATACATCAGCATTTAAAGACATGTTTGCTGCCGGTGAAGTGAGTGAGGAAGATATGGAGCAGGTAATGGCAAGTATGTATCCTGGCTTGCTTAATCAGCAAAAAGAACATTACAAACAAATGTTTAACGAGTTAAAAAATTCAGAACAAGCTACGCTGTTTCATTGCACTGCAGGTAAGGATCGAACAGGCGTTGCAGCAGCTTTAATATTGCATACATTGGGAGTGGAAGAAGAAGTGATTATGCAAGATTATGTGATGTCCGAATCTGTACTTAACCTTGAAGACTTTATGCCTGCTCTTGAGGAAGGCGAAAAACCAAATCCACAATTCGCTATGTTTGCAAAAATGCCTAAAGCGGCGCTTAAAGCATTAATGGGAACGCGTGAAAGTTACCTAAATGCTGCATACGCGGAAATGATTACTCAGTCAGGATCTGTGGATGCATTTATACGTGACGAGCTTGACGTTAACGATGAAGATATCGCTATACTTAAGGCTAAATATCTTAATTAGCGAAAAAAGACAAAATGTTACCCTCGGTGTGCGACTCGGTCAGCGCTTACTACGTAGCGCAGGGTTGGGTTGGGTACAAGAGAATTGAACGGGTAGCAAGTGATTAGTGTCAGTTGGCCCTGTCTGCTTGGCGCAATACTGTTTGAGGAGAAATAGCTTGACGCGAAATAGTTTGACTCGATGATTTGGGTTTGGCTTTGATGAACAATGAAAGTGGCAGTGACTTGATACTCTCCTTGGCCTTCAAGGGTTTGCACGTGAATCAGATCGCCTTGGTTGAGGTGTTGCAGTGCGGCGAAATGGGTATCTCTGTGGCCGGTAATTACGCTGTTTCCCCCTTCTAAAGGCAAGGGGGTAGCGCTCATATGGCCTGGGCCAAATGCCATGGTGCGCCCAGAGGCTCCCGCTAAAACATATAGTGGCTGTGCTGCTAGCTTTTTCTGTCGCGTACCTGCTAGCTCTTGCTTTCGCGCTTGGTGCTTCGCTGCGCCCTGGGAGCCAAAGCGGCTAGTAGGGCCAGAATAAAATTGTATTTTGGCCACAGGGTAGGTATCAGCCCATGGCCAAGGTTTGGTTTTGAACGATTTCTCCTTGAACGATTGCTCTTTGAATGTTTGATTTGTGTTCGGCAAAAGGCTGTTAGTTTCAGCTGCTTGCACACTGCTTTGCCAAGCATGGGCGATAAGCACTTGGGCCAATTGCGCTTTTGCCCACATGTACGCCCCATTTGAAACCAGCAGCCCACCGCTAACTAAACAAGCCAGCCAAATAGCTGTTATGCAGGCATTGCGACTAGGCAGTCGTAACAGAGGCTTGGAGTCATTGCGTGCACTTCTTTTTGCCGCGCTCGCAGGCTGAGTTGCTGCCCCCATTGCAGAGACAATGATAGAGCCGTGCTTAGTACTTGGCCAAAAATCTACCAGCTTCCCTAACGCCCGAATAGCCTTCATGACGATTGCTTGCGCCGAGCATAAAAGGCTATGCCTAATAGCATGAATCCCAGCGTGATATGCAAGGGGGTATTGGTAGCGGTTTGTGGCAATTGCCCGCGTATTTGCACACCTGCCATGGCAAGGCCCGCAGGGGCGTTATGGTTAATCGGTTTATTTTTGCTATTTTCGTGCTCTGGTTTAGCGTCTTTTGAATTCGTCACTTGTTCATCCACGGCGATAAGGCTAGTAAACTGGCTAACCATATGATGTTCAAGGGCAATCTCGGTGATACTGTGCTGCCACGTTTGACGCATGGTGTTGTCACGTTCACGTCGCAGGGTATGACTCAGTTGTTCTATCTTTTCTCTTGCCCAAGCTACGCCCATTCCTGCGCTTTTGGCTGTGGGGCTAAGGGGCATGCGAATAGACCAAGGTTTGCTTGGGGATGCGTTTGTCATCTGCCAGCCTGTAACCTTAACCGCGTTGTCTGGCTGTTGCAGTTGCATACCATTCTCTAGATGCGCCACGGGAGTACGATAGTGAATAACCACAGGTTGATCTTGGTATAAATCAGGGATAACACTTGGGTAAAACTCCGTGTCACGGGCAAATTCAATGTGTATGTCTTGCATCACAGGGCGAGTGAGCTTGTTGAACAGCTCAGTCATTTTTTGCTGTACCTGATTGATGTCGCCAATATAGGTAAAGGTGCCTCGCCCGGCCTGTGCTGCTTGGGTCATAAAGTAGCTGTTTGGGGCTGAGCCTATCCCTATGGTGAATAAACGACTGTCTGCCAATTGGTTTTCAATCAAGCTCATGAGACCGTATTCATTACTAACACTGCCATCGGTGATGAACACCACTTGTCGCAATTGCACAGGGCTACCCTCGTTTGTATTTCCCTGCTCAAGGTTGGTTTTGTGTAGCGCCAATGATAGCGCTGGTGCCATTTCAGTGCCGCCATTTGCGCTCAAACTAGCAACCCAATTTCGAGCCCGTTGAATATTGTTGGCAGTGGCTGGCATTGCCATATTCCATAGCGCTTGAGGGGCGTCATTAAATTCAATAACGTTGACGCTATCTTCAGGGTGCAGCTGAGTTAAGGCAAAATCTACCGCGCGCTTTGCTTGCACAATAGACTCCCCAGCCATAGAGCCAGAGGTATCGAGTAAAAACACTACTTCTCTTGCTGATACTGGCGTCTTTGTACTTTTATCATCAGCGTCATCTTGCCTTGGGGGCGTGAGCATCACCATTGCATACCGATAATTCCCTATTGTTTCGCTAAAATGAGCGGCACTTGGAATGTCACCTACGGTGGGTTTCCATCGCAACGAAAAGTCTTGGTTAGCGATATGCTCTTTCGTTAGCTCAATTTGATAGTGGCCAGCTTGTTGGTCTTTCGGGGTGATATCGATTGGGTGATGCTCGCTAACAATATCTTCAGGGCTTATTGAAAAGCCGCTGTTTAATTCCACGCTGATGCGAATAGGGTTTGCTGGTTCATCTGGCGTTTTAATTTGTCGGCTCAGTACCGATACACTCTCACCCCAGCCGTTTGAATTGACCTTTGCCACTGCAGTTTGATTTATTAAAGGTGTCTGTGAAGCGCGTGGTGAATAGCGCGGCGTGATTGTCATGGGAAAGCGCACACTAAATGTTTGCTGGTCAAAGCGTATAACCTGCTGATATTCAATGGTTACACTGATGGTTTCATTCGGGCCGATATTGGCGATAGCATTGGTAAATAAATTCGGACGTTGCTGCTCAATTAGGCTGGCTTTTCTGCCTTGTTCTTTGGCGATCTCGAAGTGCGCTTTGGCTTGTTGTTTGGGCATGATTTTACCCGTGATTTTGCGTTCGCCTATCGTCATGTTGAGATGATCAACAGCGGCATTCTCCGGAAGCGGGAAGGCATATATAGCATTCACCCAATCTTGACTGGGATTATGAAAGCGCTGAGTCACTTGGGTTCTGGCGAGCATGCCTGTCACGTTAATCTTTACATCTGTGCTTAGCAACGGGCTCAGTTGATAGCGCCTAACCTGCTCGTTTTGGCGCTCATTATGCTCGTCACTGGGATTGCTATCTTCTGATGGCTCACGCAGGTAAAACAAGCTGCCTTGTTCAACATCATTAATAGAATCAACAAAAACGGCAGGAGAGCTGCTTTCAGTTGTGCTTGAATTGTTGTTTGTCTGGCCTTCGAGGCGCTGCTCGTTATACATAGTGTTTTTCTCGACGTCGGGTTGCATCAGGTATTGAGAGGCTGCGCTGTGTAACACACCTATGGTGCTTACAATGAGCAACAAACCGCTGAATTTAAGTAAAAGGGACATTCCTGTTCTCCGTTTTATCGCTATTGTGTCGCTGAAGCGGCCATCAGCGGTGTGTGCGACGCAGGGTGGATAGCTAAGGTGACTTTTCGGGCGAAAAACCAACTATCTGGCTGGCTTTCTATGGTGTTCATCTTGATTTCACCAAAGGATTCTGTGTGCAATTGCGCAGTAGGCTCTTGTTGTTTTGTTAAATAGCGTTTCACGCTGATAGCTCTTTGTTGTGAAAGCGCTTGGTTGTAATTTGAATCGCCGCGCTCGTCGGCATAGCCTGCAAGAGTGATGTGTAGATCTGGATATTGCCGTATTAGTGCTGCAATCAAATCTAATTGCCTGTGGTAATGGCCTTCAACGAGATGTGAACCAGTGCGAAACTGAATATTCGTTTCGATTGGCGTTATGGCCGCGTGGGATTTGATTGCTGCAGTGCTTTGCTGCGCAGGTCGATCATGGTTTTCAATACTCGCTGTTTGATACGAACGTATTTTATGCTCTGCTTGTTGCCCTGCAGGGATCAGAGCATCGGCGCCGCGCTGCAAGGCGAGTAGTTGCAGTTTTGTCTCTTTTAGTTCTGATTTAGCCTGAGCTAAGGCGTTATCATTATTTACATCATTTGAAATAAACAAACCCATTATGCCGCCTATTACACCGCCAACGGGGCCACCTACGGCGCTGCCAAGCAGTGCGCCTGAGCCCAATCCTACGAGGTCATTTTGTGTTTTAGTCTCTGCAGGTTCTGTGCTTTGGGTTTGTGCGTGCGTTAAAGGCGAAAATGCTTGGTTGAGAATGAGCGATAAGGTGATTGTGATCGTGGCGTATTTCATCGTTGTTCCTAAACATTGAATAGTTGGGCGTTCTGGTTGCTTATTACAGCGCTGATTTACGGCAAATTAACGAGTGAAAAATGGCAATCTTTGGGGCAATTGTGGCGAAAAAATGGAATTTCTCTTTGTGCATCAAAAAGGCAAAATTTTAGGATATAGTGGCGTCACGAAATAATATGAGAGTAGTTATGTCTCAACGTATTGCACTGGTAGAAGATGATCTCGCTATCCGGGAAAACTACGCAGCAGCCCTTAAAAAACAAGGCTATGACGTAATCTGTTACGCTAATCGCCGTGAAGCTGAGCAAGGTTTTGCCCAGCGCTTGCCTGACTTGGCTATTATTGATATTGGCTTACAAGATGAGATCGATGGCGGCTTTATGGTTTGCCAGCAATTGCGCAGTTTATCTAAAACCTTACCGATTATTTTCTTTACTGCCAGAGACAATGACTACGACACGATTTGTGGCTTGCGCATGGGAGCGGATGATTACTTAACAAAAGACATTAGTTTGCCCCATTTGTTAGCGCGTATTGCCGCCTTGTTCCGTCGAGTGGCGCTGTTAAACCAACCGCAGTTATCCGAAGATGTTATTCAAACAGGTGCCCTGAGTATTGATAGCAAGCGAATGACTGTGAGTTGGCAACAGCAAGACATTGAGCTGACAGTGACCGAGTTTTGGATGTTGCATGCAATCGCCAAATACGCAGGGCACGTAAAGAGTCGTCAACAACTGATGGACGAATCTAAAATGGTGGTGGATGACAGCACCATCACTTCTCATATCAAACGTATCCGCAAAAAATTTCAGCAAGTTGATAGCCAGTTTGACCGCATTGAAACGGTTTATGGCATGGGGTATCGCTGGAAAAACGGAACAAGCCATTAATTCTTTATGAGCCGCCCTGTCAACCAACCTAAAAAACAACAAGCCAGCCAAGGGCAAAGCAAGCAGAGGTTTCGTTTTCGCTTTGGTATTCGCTTAAAGCTTTTAGCTTTATCTTTGTTTTTGTTTGCCATTCCTTGGCTTGGGTATCAGTATGTATGGGAGCTGGAAAGTTACCTGCGTATTGGGCAAGAGCAAACCATGGTTGGCACAGCGCGAGCGGTTGCTACAGCCTTACACGAAAGGCCATCTTTGTTTGACACTCAAAGCGCGTATTTAACCGATGTTAAACCGGGCACCGACTTATATGCCCATAAAATACACGACCCTATTCGTTTAGATGGCAAATTAGATGACTGGCTGGATTACCAACATTTAAGCCTTGCGTATGGGCAAGACCATTTGCTTGATTACAGTGACGATTATGAGCCGAGCAGTTTCCATTTTAGGCATATGGTGGGGCAGTTCGGCGAGTATCTATATGCCATGTTTGAAGTGACGGATGAAAGCGTATTGTTGCGCGGTAAAAACAGCCTGAGGGTTGATCGCAATGACTATCTGCAAATAGCCATGACCGACCCAGATGGCCGTTTTCAGCGTTATGTTGTTGCACCGCAAGAAGCGGGTTGGGTGAATGCTTATTTATTATCCGAGCCGGTCGACTCTATGCGCCCTGTTTCTCTTGAAACACAAATTCAAGGCCGTTGGTTAAACACGGCTACAGGCTACAATATCGAATTGCGCTTTCCCCTAGGGATGATGAGTAGCAAAATTGCATTTGCTATTACGGATGTCGATGATCCGCAAAGTCGGCAAATGCGTTATCGAATAGGAACGGCAAACCCAAATAAAAGCGATGCCCTAGGCACTGTGCTGGTGCCATCGCCGGAAATTGAAAATATCATCAAGGGCTTAAAGTATTCGAATGCGAGGGTGTGGGTCATTGATAAACACAAGCGAGTATTAGCTCGCTCTGGCAATATCCATAAATCTGTCGGCCTAAGTAGCAGCGCTTATTCATCAACCCAGAGCCTGAAAAACAGCTGGTGGCAACGTATCGAGCAAGAATGGTTATTGCCCATATATTATCAAATATTAACTAAGCCCCCAGCCGATTTTATTGATGATCTGCAAGATGCTTACGCGCTGCAAGGCCAAGATATTAATCAAGCGCTTACTGGCATGCCTGCTTCTTTGTGGCGCTTAAGCCCAGACAACAAAGCGGTGATCCTCTCGGCTGCGCATCCTATCTTTATTGATGAAAACGTGATGGGCGCCGTGGTGGTTGAACAAACCACAAATGGGATCCGTACTTTGCGAAATCGGGCGCTGGAAAAACTGTTTCATGTGATCTTAGCCGTAATGGGGCTGGGCACTTTGGCGTTGTTCTTATTTGCTTCGCGCATGTCGTTTCGTATACGTAAACTTAGAAATCAGACTGAGGCGGCAATCGACAGTCACGGGAAAATCATTGGCACGATTGCCAATGTCAACGCGCGGGATGAGATAGGTGATTTAGCCAATACCTTTAACCTTGTATTGGGCAGGTTAGGGCAGTACAACGCGTATTTGCAGAACATGTCGTCGCGGTTATCTCATGAGTTGCGCACGCCAGTGGCCATTGTTAAATCATCCCTAGAAAACCTCCAACTTAGCCATCACACTAATGAAGATGCTCAGTACATCGAACGTGCGCAAATGGGCATCAAGCGCCTGAGCAGTATTTTAAATAACATGAGCGAAGCCACTCGTTTAGAGCAAGCAGTGCAAAGTGATGAGCGTGAAGAGTTTGACGTAAATGCACTGCTCACTGGGTATGTAGAAGGCTATCGAATGACGTACCCCAGCCATCACTTTTCATATGTTAATGAAGCTGGGGAGACGCTATTGCTCGGTTCCGGGGATTTATTCGGCCAAATGCTGGACAAAATTATCGCCAATGCCCTTGAGTTTAGCCCGCAAGGTTCGATGATAGCAGTGCAATTGAGCCAACGTGGGCCCAAACATGTGCTGAATATAGACAACAATGGCCCTGCATTGCCTAAAAATATGCAAGGTAAGCTATTCGACTCTATGGTATCGGTTCGCTCTGAACAGGCTACGTCTGAACCTCATTTGGGCCTAGGGTTACATATTGCCAAAGTCATAGCGCAGTTTCACAACGCTGAAATTCAGATTGAAAATCAGCACTCTGATTCTGGCCAACCTATCGGTGTGCGTGTATCTCTGATTTTTTAGACGAGTAAAAGCGTCTATTTGGGGTTAACAGGGTATAAATCGGGGTGTAAAAACGGTGCCATTGCCAGCACCATTGCATGGGTGTAATTGCCTTCTCGTGTGGCGTTACCGTTGGTCAGCAGGCCTATCGCCCCACCTTTTTGTTTAACGTTTTTGGTGTTAAACAACGTATCCATTAGCGGGCCAAGTTCTTCGCCATTCACTAATGCTTGGTAAACAGATTCTGGGATGGGCATAATCGCCCCGCGGCCAATAGATTCACGTTCATGATTGGCAATGACTATGTAGGCAAAGGTTGCGGGCCCATATTCGAATTTATCTACGCCGCCTTCCATCGCGACATAAAAATCTGCTTTAGCATTCGCCTGACAGTAATTTACGCGATTTATCGCACCAATGCGGGTTTCTTCACTGGTCATGGGCTGTTCAGCCACACCTGACGGTGCGTGCATACCTTCACAGGTTATTTGATGGTCAGGATAAAGCATACTGATAGCGTTTTTCGCTGCGTTTACTTTAACCGGATTTTTGGAGCCGACAACAACATGAAGTGCAGCAGTGGTTTGAGGTTGAGACAAGGTAGTTCCCTTTAAGCAGATTCGTTGAGCGCATTGTGAACATGGTTATAAAGGCGCAATACTAACATAGTAAAAAGCTCTTAAGAGCCAACGCAGGCGCCAAAATATACCCTGTTGGGAGTTAAGCGTGAAACTGTCTGAATTGCGCTGGTTCTTCACGGGGTTATATTAAATTTTTTGGCACAACTATTTAAAACTAAAAGTTCGTATCAGTCGCTATGCTCGGTATCCTGTTTGGGTTTAAGAAAGCGTCAAAAGAGCAATAAGGGTTATGAAGTTACATCATTTACAGGGTTACATTCAGTCAATTTATCTGGTGGAGTACCCAGATAGACTCATGCTGCTAGATGGGTGCACCCGAGCGGATGTTGATACGCTGCGTCATTTTATTACGCAAGAACTTAAGCGTCCCTTTAGTGACTTGAAAGTAGTAATGGTGACGCATATGCACCCAGATCATGCTGGGGCGGCGCATCAACTGAGAAAGCTTATTGGTTGTAAGGTTATCTCGAGCGACGTTGAGCACTCTTGGTACAAAGGGGTTTCAGGTTGGATGATGTACTTAACGGATTTGGCGTTAGCTCGCTGGGTAGCAAAACGTTTGGGACGCGAGCGTAAAAGTATGTGGTACGCCAAAACCTTGAAGCCGGATATTAAGCTGGTTGATAAGCAAACGATCCCGGGCTTTGATGAATGGTGTGTGTTTGAAACGCCAGGACATACCGACCGTGACTTGTCGATAATGCACATGCCAAGTCAGCGCATGTACGTGGCTGACTTGGTGGTGAAAGTAAAAAGCCGTTTTATTCCGCCATTTCCGGTGTTCTTCCCTAAAATTTACGGGAATTCAATCGACAAGCTTATGGGCATTCGACCGCAATCAATATTGTTGGCTCACGGCGGTGAAGTGCAGTTAGATGATGCTGATTATGCGCATTTACGCGCCAGTGTGCCTAAAGGGCCGCAAACGCCTTGGCGCGTGGTTAAAGCGAAAAGTCGGCGCGCGTTAGGTCTGAAAAAACGCGCAAGGAAATAAAAGGCCAACTCAGCTCTGCTAGATAGTAAAAATAATGGTATATTTTTCATATTGCATGAATTTTACTCATAGGTTTACCGTTATGCTAGAGCGCCATCACTTAGCCATAATTCACGCTGTGGATAAACACGGCACATTGACCGAAGCGGCGAATGCTCTGCATTTAACCCAATCAGCTTTAAGTCACGGGATCAAAAAACTAGAAGTGCATTTAGGCGCGCCAGTATGGCAAAAAGACGGCCGACGGTTGCGTTTAACCCAGGCTGGCCAAGGGTTGTTAAATTTAGCCAATCGCGTGTTACCCCAGTTCGAACATAGCGAGCAAGTGATCCAGCAGATTGCCCAGGGGCTGCGCGGCGCGTTACGTATTGGTATGGAATGCCACCCTTGCTACCAGTGGTTGTTAAAAGTGGTTTCGCCATTTCTTCAGCAGTTTCCCGATGTCGATGTTGATGTGCGTCAAGCGTTTCAGTTCGGCGGTTTAGGGGCACTACTAGGCTATGACATTGATATGTTAATCACACCCGATCCGCTTTTTCAAAAAGGCTTAGAGTACTTACCTGTGTTTGAATATGAACATGTGCTTGTGGTGCCAAAGTCTCATTTTGTAGCAGAAAAAGCCTTTGTTCAGCCTCAAGATCTACGTCATGACGTGTTGATAACTTACCCTGTTGAAAGCAGCCGATTAGACGTATTCAGTCAATTTTTAACGCCAGCAGGTGCAAGTGTTAAACGTCACCGCACGATTGAAACCACAGAAATTATGCTACAAATGGTAAGCGCTGGGCGCGGCGTGGCTGCATTGCCTAAATGGCTGGTGGAACAGCATCAAAAAGACTTGGCGATTGTGCCTGTTCGCCTAGGGAAACGTGGCATATTCAAAAACATCCACCTTGGCTTTAGGGCAGGGGAAACGCGCCCTGAGTACCAAAACGCTTTTATTGAGATGGCCAAGCAGACTGATCATCTTATGTAGGCAGGTTACTGTTTCGGCTGTTCGGTTAGGTTTAGAATACACTCAACGATTTTATCTCTATCGTAAGGTTTACCTAAGTGTTCGTTCATACCTTGTTGCAGGTAGTTAATTTTATCATGCTCAAAAACATTGGCCGTTAGTGCAACCACAGGTAAATCTGGCATCGCCAGTTCGTTGCGAATGTGTTTTAGCGCGGTTAAACCATCCATAACGGGCATATTGATGTCCATAAGCACGATATCAACATGTTGTGCACGCTTAAGCTCGTCAAGACAGTGTTGCCCATCATTTGCTGGAATAACAGTTGCGCCTTCGGCGGCTAATAGCTCACAGATGACTTCTTGATTGATCATATTGTCTTCAGCCACTAAAACCACTAAACCATTTAGCCTTGGCTTACTTTCCTCTGTAACCGAAATAGGTGCAGGGGCAGGTCCTTCGATGATATGAAACAATTCCTCATTACGACAAGGTTTGCTAAGAATACGCTCTATCGGAAAGTGCTGGCTCATTCGGGTAATGCTGCTTGCATCGTAAGCGGTTAAAATCAGTATTCGACTGGTTATTTTGTTGTCTGACTGTTGTAGACGAGTCAAAAATGCCAGGCCGCCAATTTGTGGCATAACCCAGTCCAACAAGATAACGTCAGGTTGCTTGCCGTCTAATAAAGCGTCTAGTGCGTCACTGGCAAATTGATAAGCTTGAACGTCAGCCCCCATGCTGGTCAAAGCATGTTCCAACATCGTCAGCGAAATTGGATTGTCGTCAATCACTACGATGCGTTGAGGTTTAGAAAGCAACTTAGGTTGCTCAGGTTCAGTGATAATAAGATTATTAAGCTTTAAATTGATGTGTGCGGTAAAGCAGCTGCCTATTCCCAACTGGCTACTGACAGCAATCTCTCCACCCATTAATTTACATAGCGCCTGGCTAATTGACAGGGCTAAACCACCATTAACGTTTTTATTTTGATTGAGTGGTTGCGCGCGGCTAAATAATTTGGCGATATCTTCTTGGGCAAATCCTGTGCCTGTATCGCTGACCATAAAGCGCAAACTATAATCACTGTTTGCCAAAGCAGCGGGTTGCTCTGTATCTGAGTTGATGACTAAGTGCACATGGCCGCTGGTGGTATTTTCAATCGCGTTCGCGCATAGATTAAGTAAAATTTCTTTTATGCGACGGCTATCACCAATCAAGTCACAGTGCACGGTATGCGGTACTGTAATGTCAAAAGAAAGGCCTTTGTCTTGAGCGTCCTTTGAGAGCATGGCATATAAGCCATCAACGATTTCATGTAGCGAAAATGGGTGTTCTTGAAGTCTTAGTTCACCGGACTCAAGCAGGGCATAGTCTGATAAGTCAACCAACACCCCGTTTAAATGTTGAGCCGACATGTGAATTTTGCGCAGGTAATCTTGTTGCTTGAGTGTCAGTTCAGTTTGCATACATAAGTCAGTCATCCCAATTATACCGTTGACTGGCGTGCGGATTTGATGACTTAAGGTGGTCATAAATTGCGTTTTACCACTTAACGCATGCTTGGCTGTTTTATCGCTTTCTTGTAAGGCATTTTGAGCTTGCAGCAAGTCGCTTTCGATTTGTTTAGCGTTATTATTTTCCTGTAAATAGCGTAAATAAAGAGCGCGGTGTTGCTTTAGGCCATAGCGTAAAAACAAGCTCACAAAAAGGCAACCAAGAAGCGCCAAACCCAAATAGAGATATTGAATTAATGGGATCGACTTGAAATGGTTATTAGTAGGGTAAACCCATAGATGCCATTTGTGCCCGTGTATATTTATCGGCACATTAACGTGGGTAATATCCTGCCCCTCAAGGCTTACATTTGGTAAATCAGCTAGCATTTTATTATCAGGAAAGGCAAAGGGGTGGCGTTCGTGATCGGCCAGTACATAGGCATACTGCGTGCGATTGAGCTCATTCGGTAAGGCTTGCGTTAATGATGCAATACGATGCACTGAAATGATAAAGCCAAAATCGCTATTTTGAGGACGTGCGGTCACGGGGTGCACAATAATAAAAAGCGGGTGAGTGCTCTGGGTCATTTGGGGGGCTAAAATGGGCGATACCACGACGTTATTTAGCTTCTGGGCACGTGCAATAAACGGCTGAATGTAAGTGTCTAACTCCGTCTCTAGCTCAACTAAGCCTTGCATGGGGGAAAAATGAATAGGTGATGCTTGGCTACTGCTTTTTAACCAAAAAAGCTCAGCTACGTCCTGTGGGTTTGGATAGACCAACTGAATAAACTGATTTAACTGCGCGGTATCTATTTGAGGGTTCGATTGAATAGCCTGTGCAAGCTTTTTATTGCGCACAATTGTTTGTTGTAACGCCAAGTCGTAACGGGCAACGAATTGTTGCATGCTTTGCTGAGCATGACTGGCTGCTTGGCTACGATAAGTAGACACGCCCTGATTAAATAACAAAAGCGCGACAAGACTACCGAGCACAAACGTCACTAAAAAAACGACATTGGCCGTTTTACCACTAGCTAGATACTTCATTCCATGTCATCCATTTCAACGCTAAAGGAGTTGGTACGGGCAATTCATTTGCCTTCTACACCAAACTTCACCGTACTCTTCGGTTGACTAAATATCAACAACCACAACGTAAATTTAGCGTAAGTAAGCACGAAAGAAAGAGGGACAAAGGGGGAAATAGTAAGAATGGCAGATATTTCGGCTGAAATATCTGCCACGGATGCGACACCAAGCCAGGACCAGTGAAACTCAGTATCAAACAGGCAGTATCAATTTAATCTAAATGAGAATTGTTTTCAAGTGCGTTTGTGAACTTAATGATGAAAAAATCAATAGCCGCTAGTTATGGCGTTATTTACCCTGACGTAGTGCGTTTCAACACGCAAAAAATAGCAAGCAGGTGCTTATTTTATGTTGAGATGGGTGGCAAAAGTTGGCAATAAAGCAGAGAAGGAAAGCCGCAGCTTGGCTAAAAGCACCAAGCGCGGCTCTTTGCTAGCATAGCTAGTACCAATCCACATTAAGACGTGATCACTTATTAACGTGGATTGATATAACGCGTTATGACGCTACTAAAATCGTGATTAGGCCAATAAGTCCACCAAACACACCACCCCAGACAACTAGCCAACCTAGGTGCTTTTTGATCATGGTTTGAATAATGTCTTTCACCATTTTAGGGGTAAGTTCATCTAAGCGTTGCTCAACAATCGATTCAATCTTTTGTTGCACGTCTTGCATCACATTTGGCTGCTCTAACTGACTGCTTAAGGTTTCCAAAAAGCGCTCATCTTGGCTTATTTCAATCAGGGAGGTTTTCATTTTTTCCACAAATGGCTGTTTCAGCGGAGTAAGGGCTTCTGCGCCACCGAACATACCTAGCATACTGCCGAATGAAGAGGCATTAATGACCTCTACCAATGAGTCAAATGTGGGCTCTAAATCAACCTTTTCCAGTACTGGGACGAGATCCAGTTTGAGTTGTTGATTACCGCTTGTTAGGAAGCGATTGATATTTTGTTCAGTAAAAAACTGCGTCATCATCAGTTCGCGTATCCCAGCCTTAAACTCTTCAAAACGCTGGGGAATAACACCAGAGCCATATAACAGTGGCACTTTTTCAAACAGCATATGTATAGCCAGCCAATTAGTGACCGCACCAGACAAAGCAAAAATACCGACCGTAGTCATTATTATATTTTCTAGCAGAAGGCCTACTATCAATAAAGTCAAAGAAACAAGGTTTGTTAGTATACTTTTGTTCAAGTTCATTCCTTATCGTAGCGGTGTAAGCTACCGATACGTAGATCAATTCGGTTGGTTTTAAGAGGCGCTATGCTAGCAAGGTGATGGCCTGGGTGACAATACGCTTTTCACGTTCTTTGAGAAGTAAGTTTGGGCTTCTGTTCACCGTATTCGTAAGCAAAATTGTTTTTAGAGGCGCAGGTATTATAGTGCAACCTCTGATCATAAATTTTTTGAACAAGAGAGCAGAGTTTTGTTACCAGACTGGGCGAGCACAGCAAAAGCACCTTTTAGCCATTACTTGATGAAGCAGAGTATTAAACTGCGTCAATGGTCTTTGCTTATTGCGCTGATATTATATGGCTTATTTGCTGTACTCGATTGCATTAAGTTTCCCGTACAGATGGCTAGCATCACTATCCCCGTCCGGCTTTTATTTATTGTATTACCGCTTGCAGCACTCAACTACATTTTTTGGTTTCGGGTACCTAACTCAATATCAGATTTTAAAAATAGTTTGTTGTTAGTTTATTTTTTTGGTGGCTGTATCCATTCACTCATCTACGCACTCGCGATTAGTCATAATCTGGTTTTCTCTCAATTAGGTTTAGTACTAATTCTTATGTTTGGCTGCCTTTTAACCGCGCTACCCATCAAGCCTGCGGGTTGGGTCACTGTTGTTATCTTGGCGATATTCAGTGCTACTAATCTCTTTTTAGATCGTATGTCGCTAGATATGGTTATAGCTATTCTCATCATAGCGTCGGTGGCTGTGTTGTTACTGTTGATTAACCATGCGTGTCAACGGGTATTGCGTGAAAATTTCCTACTCATTAAGCAGTTATACAGAGATACCATAAGAGATAGTTTGACTCAGTTATACAATAAGCGCTTTTTTGATACTCAACTAGACAATCTATTACTACTGATGGGGCGAGAGCATATACCTGTGAGTTTAGTACTTGTGGATGTAGATCATTTCAAAAAGATTAATGATAAACATGGGCATAGAGTTGGGGATCACGTGTTAGGTTGTATTGCTACCACTCTTCAAAGTTACTGTCGGCGGCCAAACGATTATGCCTTTCGAATTGGCGGTGATGAGTTTGCTATTTTGTTTTACGGTATTTCTAAGGAAAAGCTCATTAGCGTATGTGAGGAGATGAGATCTAAAGTGATGGAAATTTCACTAGATGATGATAGCAACACAGCTGAATCGCCCCAAGTATCTATTGGGGCCTGCGTGACAGAAAAAACAAGTCATTATACGAGTGCAGAATTATTCGAAGCGGCTGATAACGCCTTGTATAAAGCAAAAGCGCAGGGGCGCAATATCTGCCTAATCGAGAGTGCATAATCATTTATATGTTCTTGAGCATACTGTTGTTGATAATAGCATCAAGGGGGCTATTGGCTGGTAGCGTGCCAAATATCAAGCCTTGATTACCCCCAAGGCGTGCCTGACAAAACGTGTCCGCAAGGTCTTTGTCGTCGCCATTTAATAACAGTGCGCCTTGTAGCCCTAACGCCATTTTTTCGACCACTAATCGACTACGTACTTCTAACGTTTCAGGCTCATTAAATGCCTGTTTTAGAGCAACTAAATGTTGGTCGTAATAGCTGTTTTTACCGGCAGCCGTGCTTAGTTCATCAAACAAGGTTGTTTTTACCTCGGGCTCTTTACGTAAGGCTCTGAGCACATCTAAGCATTGTACGTTGGCACTGCCTTCCCAAATTGAATTGAGCGGAGCTTGGCGGTATAAGCGTGGCATTACGTTTTCTTCTACATAGCCAATACCGCCTAGACACTCTTGCGCTTCATTCACAAAGGCGGGGGTACGTTTGCAGATCCAATACTTGCCAATCGCAGTGGCGATACGGGAGAAACCTGCTTCATGTTTATTGCTGCTGGCTAAATCAACAGCTTTGGCCACGCGCATGGTTAGAGCTAAACTGGCGGCGACTTCTAAGGTGAGATCCGCCAGCACGTTTTTCATCAGTGGTTGGTCTATGAGTTTTGCGCCAAAGGCTTCTCGGTTTTGGGTATGATGCCGCGCTTGCACTAATGCTTGGCGCATCAGAGCGGTCGAGCCAATCATGCAATCTAGACGCGTAAGAGAGACCATATCAATGATCATTTTCACGCCCTGACCTTCTTCGCCCACTAAATAAGCTGTAGCCCCTTGAAACTCAACTTCTGATGAGGCGTTGCTCCAATCCCCTAATTTATCTTTTAGGCGTTGAATGCGGACTTGGTTTAACTGCCCATCGGGTAATATTCGTGGCAGTAAAAAGCAAGTTAGTCCGTTTTCTGTTTGCGCCAATATTAGGTGCGCATCGCACAAAGGGGCAGAAAAAAAGAATTTATGCCCGATTACGTGATAATTACCATCCGGTTGTTTTATTGCTTGAGTCGTATTGCGCCGCACATCAGAGCCACCTTGCTTTTCAGTCATACCCATACCCAGCGTAATGCCATGTTTTTGCTCCGCGGGTAACGCACGAGGGTCGTACTCGCCATTGATCAATTTCTGTGTCCAGAATGCCGGCAAATTCGGTGACTGGTTCAGAACTGCCACTGCTGCATGGGTCATCGTCAGGGGGCAAGATGTGCCTGCATCTGCTTGATAATGCATAAACATGAGTGCGGCTCTGACAACGTGAGCACCTTTTTGCGATGGGTTTCTCCATGAGTAGGCGTGCACTTGTGCCTGCATGGCGGCGCTCATTAACTCATGATAAGCAGGGTGAAACTCTACCGTGTCTGTTCTGCGCCCGTAACGATCAAATGGCTGAAAGATTGGTTTATGCCGATTGGCTTGCTCGCCTGCATCCATGAGCTGATGGCCTACCACATGCCCATAATTTTCCAGCGTTTGTTCGGCGTGTTGGCCCCCGTTTAACTTGACTGCCGTTTGAAGCAAGCTGTCACACGTCCATAAATTATAGGGAGACATTATCTGTGGTTGGTTTTCTACTTCATGGGTTGTAAAAGAAATTGCTGGAGTCATCAGTGGCACCTTAATGAGCGTTTTTTATAACATTACTTAATATGTTTGAAGGTGTCAATTCGTGTAATATTGCGTTTGTAAATGCGCTCAATTACATGTGATTTCCCATATGTATTAGTGTGTACCCTGGGTGAAGACTGGCTCATGCCGATCATCTTCTATCTGTCGTATTGAGAATTGCAGGACGATGTATGATGAGAGATAGCAGACTGATTTTGCCTGTTGTCAGGCATTTAGGTACATTGTGCAGTTTGTGCATAGTCTCGTTAATGCACAGTCTGGCTTGTGTGCAGTTTGGCTTGTGCGTAAGTTTATCGCTGAGTCAGCATTCGGTGAATCTAAAAAGGATTGTCGCGCAGTGCATCAGCTAAGTATTCAGTCCTTCAACACACGGTGCGCAAGCTATTAGTAATATAGTAGACATTACCAAGGTGGAAATAGACAAGATGGAAAAACCCCTCCCTAGGCGCTTGTTATTAAAGTTGCTTGGCTCCCGTAGTGGAATAAAAATGGATGCGGCCAGCGCAGTGCGCGTTGGTGCACTGTTTGGTATTACTGAAAACAATATGCGCGTCACGCTCACGCGCTTGCAAGCGGCCAAGCTACTGAATTTAATCGACAGAGGGTTTTATACTTTGGGTCAACAAGGGCAAACGTTGGCCAAAGAGGTAGGCACATGGCGCAGCGTTGAGCAGCAAGTTGGCCCTTGGCAGGGAGAGTGGGTCGGGGTATTAACTCACACTCAAGCTAAACGCGACCGCAAAGCCCAGCGAGTCACTGCTCGGGCCCTGAAAATGCTCGGTATGCAGGCGATTACCAACGACTTTTACCTAAGGCCTAATAACTTTTCGGCGGGTGTTGATTATGTGCGTACCCACTTACACAGCTTAGGTGTAGATATCAGCGCGCCAGTTTTCAAGGTGGCGCAATTAGATTCCGACATGGAGGATAAAGCACGCAATCTTTGGCCGGTGAAAGAACTTGAAGCGCGTTATCAACAAGGCATACTTGATATAGAACAAGCATTAGATCGCTTACCCGAGCTGTCTTTGGAAGATGCCGCCAAAGAGAGCTATTTAGTCGGGGATAGCGCCTTACAGCAATTGGTTTTCGACCCATTACTACCAGCCCCCCTTATTAATGAATCACTTCGCCAAGCATTTCGTGCAAAAGTGCAAGAGTATGACCAAATAGGCGAACGCATTTGGCTTCAGTTTCTGCACGAATCACGCTGAGCGGGGGCGCAAGCACGGCTTTTTTCGCCTTGGCTGTCGCGAACTAATTTAGCTTACTTTCATTCATTTTCTATGGTTATGCTGTGAATGAAAACAAAGTCGAGGCTTATTCAGTCGCGCAGAAGGAATAAAAATTACCCAATTAAATTAATAAGTAAGCCCTTTTAAAATGCGCTAAAAGCGTTGGGCTGGATAATATTGTTGCCAATAATTCCATGTTAAATGTACCTGTTCGGCTTATGTACGCTGTTGTAAAGCACTGTGTGGTGATGTAGGTTATTATTTTTGACGCCCTACCTATAGGTATATGGACAATGATAAAACGGACTTTAGTGACCATGTTAGTCTTTTATGCTTCATTCATTTCTGCGAGTGAAGATTTGCCCCTAGAATACTTTATTAAACACGGTGACTATCTCGACTTACAGCTTTCTCCTGATGGCAAACACCTAGCTGCCAGAATTCGTATAGATAATAAAGTGATACTGGGTATCCTTTCTACGAGCGAAATGAAGATTGTTGGCGGTGTGCGGCCACAAAATAATGACATTATTCACACGGTCACTTGGGCTAATAATGAACGCCTTGTGTTTGAATATGCGGAAAAACGGTTTTCTCTTGATAGGCCAGTCCCTACGGGGGAGCTATATGCGATTAACTACGATGGTAGCAAAAGAACAATGCTCTATGGTTATCGTGCTAATGACGCGAAAACAGGTAGCCGGCTCTCCAACAAAGACGACGTTCTCGCCAGTCAAGAGGTCATAAGCTTACTAGAAAATGATGACAGGTATATTCTGATTAGTGAATATCCATGGGACAAAAATGGCAGTCGCTATTACGACAACCGTGTAAGACCGGCCATAATAAGCAAGCTAAACATCGTTTCGGGTAAAAAGCGAAAAGTAGATGTATTACCTCATAGAAGTAGCAGCGCGTTAGCAACAAAAAATGGTCAAGTTGTCTTTATGAAGTGGCAGGATGAAGAGGGGAAGTATCACGCCGCATACAGAGACGACAATGAGAGCGAGTGGAAAAACCTAGAGGACGTTTTTAACGTAGAACAAAATTTTATTCCACGGGGCTTAAGTGAAGACGAAAAATTCGTTTACATGTCAGGGGGTACCAGTGAAGAGGGTATTTATACCTATTTTAAATTAAACCTTGCTACTGGACAGTACGTTGAAATTTTCGAACCCCATGATACCGATATAGAGCAAGTCGTTTATGACAACGGCGGCCTACCGGCCGTGGGGATTACTTATCCTGGTAAGTCTCAGTACGTTTATGCGAAAGAAGAAACCCGAACGAGTAAACTACACAAGTTATTAGCTGATGCCTTTAAGGGGCAAACCGTCAGCATTGCCAGCCACACCAGAGACTGGAAAACGTTGCTAGTACATGTACGAAGTGATGTGAATCCAGGGGAGTATTACTTATTCGATAGCGAAAGCCTCGCTGCGCGCTTTATATGGGCAAATAGTTCATGGATAGACCCTAGACTCCTTGCTGCTATGAAGCCTATTAGTGTGAAAGCCTCAGACGGTGAAACGATTAATGGTTATCTCACTCTGCCTAAGCAGAAAAGTGGCGACCAAAAGCCACCTCTTGTGGTTATGATCCATGGTGGTCCTCATCAAAGCGGCACTAGAGATTTTTGGGATTACAACAGTGAAACACAACTCTTAGCTAGCCGTGGTTATGCTGTCATGCAAATGAACTTTCGGGGCAGTGATGGCTACGGAGAGAGATACAAAAGGATTGGTTATCGCCAATGGGGCGGCAAGATGATCGATGACATAAATGATTCCGTCAAATGGGCAATAGAGCAGCAGTATGTTGACGGCGATAATATTTGTGCATATGGAGCAAGTTACGGTGGCTACGCTGCGCTCATGACAGCGGTGAAAGAGCCCGACCTGTACAATTGTACTATAGGGTATGTGGGTATATACGATTTACAATATATGTTTACAGAAAGTGATATTCCAAATAATTGGGGCGGAAAAGCATATCTACAGCGTGTGCTCGGGAACGATAAAGCACAATTAAAAGCCTATTCTCCGCTATATCATGCGGACAAGATCAAAGCGAAAGTGATGTTAATTCACGGTTCAGAAGATAGACGGGTACCGGAAATTAACTCAGAAGCCCTATCTGAAGCGCTGACCAAAGTTGGTAATCCACCAAAATACTTAAAGTATTCTCAAGCGGGCCACGGTGTATTTGATGAAGAAGATAGGCGAGAGCTCTATCAGGGGTTACTTGATTTTCTTGATGAAAATTTAAAGAACTAATTCAGCATTTTAGTAAAAATGCCCATCAAGGGCATTTACCACCCATTCTGTGTTGCTCGAACTTGAAAGAGCACAGGTTAATTTCGAATGGAGGGCTATCATTCAAGCGCTTTGATTAAGCCCTTTTAAATTTTCGCTGGCTGGTTAATTATTTATTGAAATTGGTATCACTTTACATCGAAGCGACTTGATCGCGGAACTCTGAAACCAGCTCTTTCGAGCCGGTTTCAAACTTTAATTAGAGCGCACAAAAATGTGCAAGCTAATTAAAGTTTGAAACTGAAACTGCGCACACACCGCGGTTTTGCGTCCGTCCAATCGCTCTTTTCTTCATAAAGTTTGAAACTATCGAAACCTGCACTTCAATCCGCACTAAAATGTGTGGTA
>OLGX01000065.1_pt1 | contig 68621 bp, 61 predicted proteins | sample 1609451 | NCBI WGS metagenome assembly OLGX01 (sample SAMN05416834, study PRJEB24817) | seawater metagenome | isolation source: Sea water | place: Canada:Atlantic | collected 2013-07
CGAGATAGCGTAGCGTCTCGTGGGCTCGGAGATGTGTATAAGAGACAGGTAATGTCACTTTGAATGGCAATAAAACCGCTGAATGCACCATTTTGAAATGTGGGATGACTGTTGATTTTAAGCCACAACGGCGAGCCGTCTTTGCAATAATTTAAAATTTCTACGTTAAAGCGTTCTCGCTGGGCAACCGCTTGGCGCATTTGGGCAATACTCTCAGGGCTACTTTGTAGCCCCTGTAATATATGACCTGGATTCTTGCCTTGCACCTCTTCAAGGTAGTAGCCGGTAATGCGAGTAAAGCCTGGATTAGTCCATTTTATATTTACGTTTTCATCTGTGATCACAACGGCGTTATCAGTTTCTCGTAACACCTTAATCAGTAGCTCGTTACTGTGTAAGCCGTTTTCTAACCATTTTTGTTGTTGCTGCTGTGCGCTAATGTCGTAATTAACCCCAATGATTTTCGATACTTCCCCATTGGGGCTGCGAACGGGCCTCGCAAAAGCACGAATATGCCGTGTGTCTCCCAAAGGGGTAACGATACGAAATGCGATATCAAGTTTTTCAATATTGGTTAACGACTGAGTGAGACTTTGTAAGGCATCTTCTTTATCTTCTGGGTGTAGCAAGTCGCTCCAATCGTTCAAGCTGCCACTAAATCCGCTTGGGTCGCTGCCGTGCAGGATAAACATTTGCTCATCCCAAATGAGCTTCTGTTGTTCTAAGTTAAACTCCCAAATGCCGATTTCAGCAACGGTGGTGGCAACGTTGATACGATGAATAATGTCGTATACTTCGTTACTTGTAGGCGGGCGAATATTACTTGGGTTTATAGTTAAAACGTATGATGGGTCGGTATCAAGCCATGCAACAGGTTTAACGCTCACCTCAGCAATAAGATGCTCGTTGTTTAAAATCATACACTTGAATATGTCATTCAGCGGTGCGCTGTCTTTGGCTTCTGCGTAAAACAAATGCTCATCGAAAGGCTGATGCTTATCAGAATAAAAATTTTCTAATAGCTGACTGACCAACATGGTTGTGATGGTTTGAGCGTCGTACCCAAATAGCGTACAGGCAGCGCTGTTCGCAAACTGTATATGTTGGTCTTTGCTGATATGTAACGAGGCGCTGTTTACGGCTTCAAGACCACAATAGTAAGCGTCGAGTACGTTAGGTTGCGGCATTTAATTTCCGGTTATTCAAAATGTTTTAGCGTTATCAGCGATACTGAATGTCATCAATTTACGTCACTTTCAGTATATATAGATTAATGTAAATGAAAATATATACTCAGTTAATTAGCAATCAGCCTTTAGTCGATTACAATACCGTCCTTTTTGTCCACTGGAGCCACCTTTGAGCCCATCTGTTGTTGAAGCCCCTAAATTTTCTGTTAGCTTTTTTCATCCAAGATTCTGGTTAACTTGGCTGAGTATTATACTGCTCTACACCATTTCATGGCTGCCTTATGGCGTGCAAAGGTACATCGGAAAAGGCATAGGTAAGTTATTATCTTTGCTGGCAAAAAAACGGGTGCAAATTGCTAAACGTAACTTAGCCCTGTGCTTTCCTGAATATACGCCTGAACAACGCGAGAAAATGCTTAAGGCCAATATAGACAATGCCGGTATGGCGGTTTTAGAAGCGAGCATGGGGTGGTGGTGGCCCACGTGGCGTATCAAGCGAATGAGCGAGTTTGAAGGGTACGAGCATATTGAGGCTATTTTAGCCAAGGGAAAAGGCGTATTGGCTTATGCTATTCACAACATGAACCTAGAGTTTGCAGTACGTGTGGCTGGGCTGCGAAACCCTTCGGTGGCGTTTTATCGCAAGCATAACAACACCCTGATGGAATACATGCAATATCACGGTCGCAACCGCTCAAATAAATACATGGTGCACAAGCGTGATGTACGCGGGTTGATTCAGGCGCTAAATGAAAAAGAGGTGTGTTTCTATTTACCTGATCAAGATTATGGTCGAGTCAAATGTGAGTTTGCGCCCTTTTTTGCAGTGGACAAAGCAGCGACGACAACCGGCTCTTTGTTGTTCGCCAAAGAAGCAAATTGCGAGACGGTCTTTCTTGCATCCATTAGAACCGCAACCGGTTATAAAATTAAAGTGCTACCAGGACTGGAGAATTTCCCCTCTGGTGACGATAAACTAGATGTAGCACGGATGAATAAAATGGTAGAAACGCTGGTTTTAGAAGCACCAGAGCAATATTTATGGATGCATAAACGCTTTAAAACGCGGCCCAGTAAAGATGAGCCATCACTTTATGATTAGTCACATAAGACGATTAACCCACCGTAAACAAAACGGTTAATTTAGGTAATAAGCAAGTAATGAAACACAATCCCAGTGAATCGACATCGTTTGCTTGGTGGCGACACGCGCTATTAGCGCTGGCGCTTATTGTGATTGCGATCTTCGTTATTGTGTTGCAGCAAATGAACATTAATGCACCTATCCCTGAAGGCGGAGAAGGGCCAAAGTCTGTGTCACAGAATATGACTGATTTTTACGCCGAGTATCGCCTATCTTCTCGCCATCCACGAGAAGAAAATATTGGTGACTTTGTCAATGTGGTCAATATGTCAGACAAACCCTTAGGCGAACGGTTGCGCAAAATGGAAAGCTTGCAAAAGCCACTACCGGCTAACTGGGTCGGTGAGTACAAGCACCGCTCCTTTAAGGCTGGTTCCACCTTGAGAGACAGTATTATCACGTACGCCCAATCTGAAGGCATGCAGGTGATCTGGGAGCTTAATCGTGACTTTATTATTAAGCACCCATTTCAAATTGATAATTCCATCGTCGGTAGCTTAGATGAAATAGCCAGAGCGATTGATAGCAACTTTGACGGTACCGTCAAAGCCTATGTATGTCCTAAGCAGCGCTCACTGGTGATCACCGCGGTTAACAGTGAATACTTACAAGATAACTGTAAAGTCGTTCGCTAATCTTAACGTTAGCCGCAACCAAAGCCTTATAAGGTTACTCTGCAAATATCTGCTGCCATATACGTACTACGCCATCGCGCAAAGCGCTGAACTCACCGCCATCTGGGGCTTGTTCTACTTGCTGAAGCACTAATCTGTGATTGGTGTTGCGATAGGTTAAGTAAGCCTCGGCTAGTAGTTCGGTGTCTTGTGAACTGAGAAGTTCGCTGGCTTTTAACTGGTGTAAAATACGCACATTATCAGGCCACTTGGTTAGCGCAGGAAACTCCCACGCGTAAGCCAATACATAATATTGAACGATAAATTCGATATCTGCTATTCCGCCACTGTCTTGTTTCAAATCGAATCCAGTTTTTGAGGAAGAGCCTAAATGCTTGCGCATTTTTTCTCGCATTTGCGTGACGCTTTCCTGCAGTGGTTTAAGGTCACGTTTTTGCGCAAGTATTTGGTGACGCACCACTGAAAACGCTTGAGCAAGGTTCGGGCTACCTACAATAAAGCGCGCCCGCGTTAGTGCTTGATGCTCCCAAGTCCAGGCGGTTTGGGTTTGATATTCACTAAAGCCATCGATATGACAAACAAGTAACCCAGCGCTACCCGATGGGCGCAAGCGCATATCGACTTCGTACAGGTTGCCTGATGCGGTTTTGGTATTAAATAGGTGTAAAATACGTTGTGCGAGCTTGAGATAAAATAAACCAGACTCAATAGACTTAGGGCCGTTTGTTGCTGCTCTGCTGGTACAATTGTGCAGAAATACAAGATCAAGATCTGATCCGTAACCCAGTTCATAACCGCCCAGTTTTCCGTAGCCAATGACCGCAAAACCTCGGCTGAGCATATCGTGTTGTTCAGTTGGGTCTTGTAGATAGTCTGGCTCACCGTATTTTTCGGTCATTTGCTGCCACGCCAAGTTCACCACTTGGCGAATAATACTTTGGGCAAGAAAGGTCAGATGATCGCTGACTTTCATCACAGGTAACACACCAGTGGTATCTGCAGCGGCAATTTTAAGTTGTTGGCAAAGCTTAAACTGCCGTAGGGCTTCCATTTGCTGTTCTAAGTCTGACTCGTCTACGCGCAGCATTGCCAATCTGAGTTCAGCGTCATACTCAGCTAATTCTGTGGGGTTAACCAGTTGCGCTGGGTTTAGCAATTCATCAAGCAACAGAGGAAAACGGCTTATTTGGTCAGTCACCCACGGGCTGGAAGAACACAAGCTGACTAATTGCTTCAATGCTCCCTGATTTTCAAACAACAAATCCAAATACGCTGTACGACCATAAATAGCGCGAAACACTTGTAAGCAGCGGTTCAGGCTTTGACTCGCGGTATCAGGAGATTGCTGCAAAATGATCAACAGCAACTGTGGAATGAGCTTATTCAGAATGTTCTCGCCCCGCTGTCCAATTCGACTAGCGCTTAAGCTGTCAGCAAACTCCCCTAAGGCATGGCTAAAGGGTTGAGCCTGTTCTTGGTTAAGCCACTGTCCGAGAAGCTCTTCACGCTCCTCAGTGGACAATGGCAATAACCATAAATCTTCTAATGGCGAAAGCGCATCGTCGTCTTTATCCAATTCAGGTGCGGCTTCTTCGCCAATAAGCAGTAAAAACTGTTCGTGAATAACACCGGTATGTTCTGCCAGTTGAGCACTAAATTCTTGGTAATCCTTTAAACCTAATATGGTACACAGGCGCAGTTTATCTATGTCGTTATCGGGCAGTACCTGGGTTTGTTTATCATCGAATTGCTGCAAGCAATGCTCTACCTTACGCAGCCACAAGTAGCTTTGCTTTAAGGCTGTGGCGTCTTTGCTTGGTAAGATCTCCATGTCGATCAGTAGCTGTAAATTGTGCAGTAAGCCTTGCTCTTGCAGTGCAGGTTCGCGCCCACCACGGATAAGTTGCAAACTTTGAACGATAAACTCAGCTTCTCGAATGCCCCCTTGGCCAAGTTTGATATTGTTACTTAGTTGGCGTCTACGTACTTCTTTTTTTATCATCGCTTTCATCTTACGTAGCGAGTCAAGCGCGCTGTAATCTAAATAACGGCGGTAAATAAACGGCCTAAGTATGTCAGCAATTTCTGGGTAGTAAGTGTCATCAGGGTTGAGCACACGGCCTTTAACCATGGCGTAGCGTTCCCACTCTCGGCCTTGCTCTTGGTAGTAATCTTCCATGGCGGCAAAATGCATGACTAAGGGGCCACTTTCTCCAAAGGGGCGCAGGCGCATATCGACTCGATACACTTGGCCGTCTACAGTAATTTGATGCAGCGCGGTGATGAGCTTTTGCGCCAATTTGGTAAAGAACTGCTGGTGTTCAATAGACTTTCGCCCACCTTGAGTCATGCCTTGCTCTGGGTAAGTAAAAATCAAATCAATATCAGAAGAAAAGTTTAGCTCTCGCCCGCCTAGCTTACCCATGCCTATGATGTACATGTGCTGTTCCCCTAGCTCCCCCATTGGCAAGCCAAAGCGCGCAGATAACTGAGTGCGCAGCCACAAACTGGCTTGCACAATAAGCGCTTGCGATAAAGCCGATACACGATACAAAGAATCTTCAATGGTTTGCGTATTGGTCACATCGGCTAGGGTAATACGGGCCATGTGCAGATGACGAAATAAGCGCAGGGTTTTGTGTAACTGATCTTCGTCGGTTACATCGCTTAAGGCAGATTTGAGCAACTCGGTGTAATCGGGCTCACTTGGCTGCTGGCTAAAAGGGGTCAGTAACTCATCGATAAATTGTGGGTGCTGAATACACTGGCGAGCGACAAAATCACTCAATGCAAACACCTGACAAATTTGCGATTTATGTACCTGCCATTGAGGGTTAAACGAGTGGTGCTCAGTCAGAGCTTGCCAATGGCGCTCGCCAATAGCCAGTAATTCAGGTGATACATTCTCGGTGACAGGAAACGTGTGCATAAACAGACCTATTAACGGGTTGATAAAGATGTGCCCAGTGCGTTACTCACTTAAGTTGCAACACATGTGCACAGCTTAGAAAATGCCAAACATATTCGAGTCAAAGGGTCACAATTGACGCCAGCTTAACATCGAAAGGGCAGGCTAACTTACCACTGATTAATTGTATTTTTTTGGCTTTAGTGAGCTTTTTTACCCAGAGCTCCATTTTTAAAGCATCGGAGTGATCGACTAATGAAACCGCGTAGATCATCTTTAACGGGCCTTTGCCGCGCAACGCTTTTGCACATAAGGGACCACTGCTTTGATGTTGAGCAAAACGTTTGCTCAAGTCTTTACAAATCCCAGTGTAATAATGCTGATATTTGTTTTCAATAATGTACAAAAACCAAGGTTGCACGTCGCGTATAACATCCTATATGTGAAAATATTAAAGTTTCACATATAAACTCCAACCATAAAACAAAAACAAACCGTGTGGCACAAAGAATGAAGCACAAGCACATTGCCCAGGGCAAAGTAAATCAATGTAAAGTGTCACACGCTGACTGAATATATAACCTCGCTCTAACCTATGACTAATAAATGTGATTGCTTTACAACCGAGTGAAAACAAACCACACTTGTTAGCCTTTGTTAGTGCCAGAGTTTGAACATGTTAGATACACTTGGATTTGCCCAGAAACAACGTCTCGCTTACATCGATTTTTGCTTGCTGTTCAAAGGGGCGATATATCGACAAGATTTAATCAATCGTTTTGAAGTGGGTTTATCAGCCAGCTCAAAAGATTTTAGCCTTTATAAAACCCTAGCCCCAAATAACCTTCGTTATCACACTGCTGAAAAGCGCTACTTTCAAACTGAACAGTTTCAACCAGTTTTCGAACATGATGCTACTCGCACCTTAGTTAAACTGGCTAATGATATTTCTGACGGCTTTGATGCCATTGGCGATGTGGATTACCCAGTTGAGTCACCGTCGAACTTAAATGTACCGAACATTTTTATTGTTGCGCGCTTGGTGCAAGCTATTTTGAATAAGAAAGCAGTCAGCGTGATTTATACCTCGCTGTCAAGCGGTTCGGGGGCCAGAGAGCTATTACCGCACTCTATTGTGGACAACGGCTTGCGTTGGCATGTGCGTGCTTTTGATCGTAAAAGCCAAAGCTTTCGCGATTTCGTTTTAACGCGGATAAGCAAAGTGACGTTAAAAGAAGCAGGGAAAGAGAGCGAGCAAGCACCCGCAGATCAAGAGTGGCAGCGCCGTATCCCTTTACAACTCGTGCCTCATCCCAAAAATGTCAAACATGCCACAGCGATCGAAATGGATTACGGCATGGAAAATAGCCAACTGTTAATCAATGTTAGGGCCGCAATGGCTGGATATCTGCTTAGGCGATGGAATGTTGATTGCACCGAACGAGGGGTACTTGAAGGGGCTGAATATCAGTTATGGCTGCAAAATCGTTTTACGTTAAACAAGGTGGATAATTTAGCAATAGCACCAGGATATTTGAACTAAATGACCTCTAGCAGACTCTTCAGTGTACAAGTGTTCGCTGAAACACTACTATCGTCTGGTCATTTAACGCTTAGGTTCTCATATGCAGCAACAAGTACCACCCACAATTCATTTAAAGCCCTACACAATAGTTGAGGAATGGCTCAATGCACTTAGCCATGGGATCGGCTGTGTCGCGTCGATTGTCGGTTTAGTGTTCTTACTTTCCCGCGCAGCAGATACCTTAGCGCAAGTGGCGTCGATTATTTACGGCGCTTCGATGATCGCCATGTTTCTTTCGTCGACGCTTTACCACGCCTTTTCTGCGCCAAAAGTGAAGGCTGTTCTTAAAATTATCGATCACAGTGCTATTTACTTATTAATCGCTGGCACCTACACACCTTTTATGTTGCTAGCCGTGGGTGGCTGGGTAGGGGTAATTGGAATATCACTGATTTGGGGCTTGGCCGTAATTGGGGTCGGCTTTAAATGTTTAGCGTCTGGGCGGTTTCCGAAAATATCCGTGGCAACCTATTTATTGATGGGCTGGCTGGCGGTGTTTTTCATTTATCCTTTGTATATGTCACTGCCTAGTGAAGGGCTTTGGTTACTGATTGCTGGCGGCTTGTGCTATAGCATAGGTGTAATTTTTTATGTGGCGAAGACGATTCGATATACCCACCCGATTTGGCATGTGTTTGTGACCGCTGGGTGTATTTGCCACTTTTTCTCGATTTATTATTATGTGGTGTAGCTTACTTGTGCGGGGTAGCTTATTGCCGCGCTGGGTCGCTTATTAATATTGAGCAGCAGTGCTCGGTCGGCGATTGAATGAGTTTGCTGATAAAGAGCAAAGCCGAGCATGAGGCAATGCTTTAAATGATTTAGGTTAACTTTCTAAGCCTTTATCTGCATAGACGTTGCTAAGACTTACCCTGATAGCTTAAGCTAGAGCCAAATTTGCTTGAGCAATTCGCCCAACGGACCCAACGCTTTTATGTACGAAAATTATTACGGACTTAACTCTAAACCTTTTCAACTGACACCAGATCCGAGCTTTTTCTTTGCCAGTAAATGGCACAAGCGAGCCATGTCTTACTTACAATACGGGCTGTCTCAGGCTGAAGGGTTTATTGTTATCACAGGTGATATTGGCACGGGTAAAACCACCATTGCCAATAGTTTACTGGATGCCATGGAAGCCGGCATCGTTGCGGCGCAAATTGTTACGCCAAAACTTACCCCTGATGAACTGGTGAAAATGGTCGCCAGTAAGTTTGAAATTCCGGTGAAAGGCAGTACCAAATCAGACATTCTCGGCGATTTAGAGCTATTTCTTACTCAGTTGCACCAACAGGGTAAACGCGCCTTATTGCTGGTGGACGAAGCACAGAACTTACCTCTAGAAACCATTGAAGAATTGCGCATGCTGTCGAATTATCAAAAAAACGGCAAGCCATTACTGCAAAGCTTTCTACTCGGCCAAGAAGAGCTGCAACCTATATTACGGGCACCGAATATGGAGCAGTTTCGGCAGCGTATCGTGGCCTCTTGTCATTTGTCACCGCTAACTGAGGACGAATGCCAAGCCTATATAGAGTATCGAATGCAACATGCGGGTTACGAAGGTAATACGCTTTTCTCAAGCGATGCGTACGACAAGATATTCGTTTTTACCCGCGGCGTACCGCGTAAAATCAACACCCTAATGGACCGTATTTTACTGTATGGATTTTTAGAAGAGCTTGAAAGCTTTGATGAAACCGCTGTTGAAGCCGTTGTCAAAGAAGTGGCCGACGAGATGTTTTTACCTGATAACAAGGTAGCAGATGACGAAGAAACACAAGCCTCGGGAGATGCACAACCAGCCGCAGCGACGAACGCCACTGGCGAGGCTGCGCCTAACGTTTTAAAAGATGTGACTTATTACAAAGCCATGTTAACTGAGCTCACGGACGCCCTCGACGATGCCATTAGCCACAAAATAAAATTAACCCGCTACATCGATAAATTGCTAAAGAAAAAATATAAAACCTATGTGCGTTTAAAATCCGACGACTAGCTTTCGTTAAACGGTGAGTAAAATAACCGCTGCTTAGAACAACTCTGAACTATTCATGACGTTAAGTTGTTAATATTTCGTAAAAAAAGAGGAAATTGAACTAAAAGGGTATTATATTATCCAATATGTTGACGGGGTTTGCTTTACACCGCGAGTGCGTTGAATTTTTTGACCGCCTTGCCGATAAGGTAATACAGCAGAGGGTAATATGATGAAGCACAGTATGTACAACAGAAAATCAGAGCAAGATGAATCAGGCGTATATCAAGCACTAAAAGATCGCCGCAAAGCCTATTATCACGGTAAATATAACCGAGAAGTTTTTTCAGTGGTATTGCTGGTAGCCTGTGTCGGAATGTTCTTATTGCGTTCAGGAGTTTAGCGTTTTTAGTGTCACTAAACCTAGAACACCTGAGACCGCTTAAGCCAATAAATAAAAGCAGTAAAAACCGCATTAAATTAAAGCAGTAAAAACCGCATTAAATTAAAGCAGCAGAAACCACAACCAAACGGGCATCTTTTGTATTCAATCACAGAGTCTTACTAAGCCTTTAATTTTTCACTTTTTCACTTTTCCACTTTCCTATCCTTGCTTGTTACATCTCTCCCAAACGCGACTTAATAAATTCCGCTAATTTTTCACTTGCTTGCCAATAGCGCTGTGCTTGGTTAAATAACGCAATTCGAATTTTGCCTAAATCGGGCAGTATCTCATGGCGAATAATCATCAAATCTTTTGGCACACTGCTTCTGGCCAGTGCCGTTATACCCAAGCCTTGGTTGATGGCAGCGGTAATCCCCGCCAGATCGGCATTGGTATACGTAATGCGCCACTGAGTCGTTTGTTGTTTTAAGGCTTGGATCACGCGACTGCGATACATGCAGCCATCGGGTGCCAACACCAAGCTCAAGGTGTTATTGGCAAAGTTTTGATTTCTGTTACCGACCCAAACGAGATCATCATCAAGCAGTAATTCCCCATCAATGGTTTGGTTATGCGGCAGCAAGGCCATGATCAAATCAAAATCTTGGCGCTGGTTTTCATTCAATAAAGACTTACTCAGCGCCGAGGTCACTTCTAAAGATACATCAGGGTATAGCTTACTAAATTCACCCACTATGCTGGGCAACAGCGTGGTGGCAAACTCGCTGGGTATCCCTAAGCGCAGCCGCCCGCGAATTGACGCAGGCTCAAACTGACGAAAAATATCATCGTTAATCGCCAGCATGGCTTTTGCTTGATGATACAAGCTCAGGCCGTCGTGATTCACTTCGTGACGCTGACCCGCTTTACTGAACAGGCGTTTATTGAGCTGTGATTCTAAGCGCTTTATTTGCAAACTAATGGCCGGTTGCGAGCGCCCAAGGTATTCCCCTGCTTTAGCGTAACCGCCTAAATCAATCACAGTGACAAACGTGCGTAAGTTATCCAAAGAAAGTTGCTTCATTTTTCGCCATATAGATTAGCTAACCTGATGAAACTGATTCTATACATAAGTAATGTTAATGTAAGCATTAATATTTTCAATTTGTTGTGACAAGTTTCGCTACCTATACTGGCGATCACGTTAATCAAAACAGATAAGTCACATGCCAAATAAAACGGTTTTGCACAGTAAGCACCTTGAATCAGGCGCTAAGATGGTTGATTTTCACGGCTGGGAAATGCCAATCAATTACGGCTCACAAATAGAAGAGCATCACGCTGTGCGCCGCACTGCTGGTATGTTTGACGTATCTCATATGACCATAGTAGATGTTGTTGGCGAGCAAGCCCAAGACTACCTTCGTCATTTGTTAGCTAACGACGTAGCTAAACTAAAAGAGCGCGGTAAAGCACTTTACAGCGGCATGCTGAACGAAGAAGGCGGTGTGGTTGATGACTTAATTGTTTATCATTTTGAAACCACCAATTATCGCTTAGTGGTTAATTCTGCCACACGCCAAAAAGACATGGATTGGCTAAATGGCCAGGCTGAAGGCTTTGACGTGACCATTACTGAGCGCCCAGAATTCGCCATGATCGCCGTTCAAGGCCCACAAGCCAAAGAAAAGGCCGCGACCTTATTCTCATCAGCGCAAAATGAAGCCGTCGTCGGTATGAAACCATTTTTTGGTGTACAAGCTGAAGATTTGTTCATCGCGACCACAGGTTACACAGGTGAAGCGGGCTACGAAATCATGGTGCCTAACGAGCAAGCAGCAGACTTTTGGCAGAAGCTATTAGATGCTGGCGTTGTTCCTTGCGGGTTGGGCGCACGCGACACTCTGCGCTTAGAAGCGGGTATGAACTTATACGGCCAAGACATGGACGAAACCATTTCGCCACTTGCTGCCAATATGGGCTGGACCATCACCTGGGAGCCAGCAGAGCGCAATTTCGTTGGTCGCAAAGCACTAGAAGCACAAAAAGCTGCCGGTACAGACAAGCTAGTAGGCTTGGTTCTTACCGAGAAAGGTGTACTTCGTCACGGTCAAGCCGTTAAAGTTGAAGGCGGCGAGGGCGTTATCACCTCTGGTACGTTTTCCCCAACACTTGGTCACAGTATTGCTATGGCGCGCGTACCTGCGTCTGTCGGTGAAACTGCACAGGTGGAAATGCGTAAAAAGTGGGTTACAGTAAATGTGGTTAAACCCAGCTTTGTGCGAAATGGCAAAAGCGTTTTATAAAAAATCAACTGGCGCGGCAGTGCTTTGTTGCTGCCGAGCTTGAGCTAACGACTTCAAAATTTAGGAACAACTATGAGCAATATCCCTTCAGATCTACGTTACGCCACCACTCATGAATGGGTTCGCCCTGAAGGCGACGGTACTTTTACTGTCGGTATCAGCGAGCATGCCCAAGAGCTTTTGGGTGATATGGTTTTTGTTGAATTACCAGACGTTGGCGCCACGGTCAGCGCAGGTGACGACATCGCGGTTGCTGAATCAGTCAAAGCAGCATCAGATGTTTACGCGCCAATTGGCGGTGAAATTGTTGGCGTTAACGAAGAGCTAGAAGATAGCCCTGAACTTGTTAACTCTGACCCATTCGGCGACGGTTGGTTGTTCCGTATCAAAGCAGACGACGCACAAGAAGTTGAAGGCCTGCTTGACGCTGAAGGTTACGAAAACAGCATCGAAGAAGAATAAAATTCGTTAAAACAAAGAGCAACCTTGGGTTGCTCTTTGTTGTTTTAATAACGGTTGTTCTTCATGTTTCTAAGCAGTGTTGGTGCCTTGCCAACGGCAACATAAGCTAGCACTGCCCTTTGTACCACCAAATATATTATTTAAATCAAGACGTTGTTCTTTGATTTAGGTCACTCACGTTTTAAGGAATCGGTAAGCCAGTTATGCCACATGCTAATTTTTCCCTTTCGCAGTTAGAGCAAACTCAAGATTTTATTCGTCGCCATATTGGCCCAAGTGAAGCTGAAATGGCTGACATGTTGGAATGTGTTGGTGCCGAATCATTGGACGATTTAATGCAGCAAACCGTGCCTGAAGGGATCCGTTTGCCAGAAAGCCTAAACGTGGGTGAAAGCCAAACCGAAGCGCAAGCGTTGGCCTATTTAAAAACGGTTGCCAGCAAGAATCAGGTGAACCGTTCGTACATTGGTATGGGGTACAGCGATACCCTTACGCCGAACGTTATTTTGCGTAACGTGCTTGAAAACCCAGGTTGGTACACAGCGTACACGCCATATCAGCCAGAGATTGCCCAAGGTCGCCTACAAGCGCTGCTTAATTTCCAGCAAGTGACCATTGATTTAACCGGTATGGAGCTCGCTTCTGCTTCATTGCTTGATGAAGCCACTGCAGCAGCCGAGGCCATGGGCCTTGCCAAGCGTGTATCGAAAAATAAAAAATCTAATTTGTTTTTTGTGGCTGACGATGTGCATCCACAAACCTTTGATGTTATTCAAACCCGTGCTGATATGTTCGGTTTTGATGTGGTTGTAGGTAAAGCAGAAGAAGCGGCTAATCACGACGTGTTCGGGGCATTGCTGCAATACCCAGGTACCACAGGTGCAGTAAATGACCTAACCGACATCATCGCCGAAGTACAAGCAAACAAAGGCATAGTGGCGGTGTCGGCTGATATTATGAGCTTGGTATTACTTAAAGCGCCAAGTGAAATGGGCGCAGACGTTGTGCTTGGCTCTGCTCAGCGCTTTGGTGTACCTATGGGCTATGGCGGCCCACACGCGGCCTTTTTCGCGACGCGCGATGCTTATAAACGCTCACTTCCTGGGCGTATTATTGGTGTGTCAAAAGACACCCGTGGTCGCCCAGCCCTGCGCATGGCGCTACAAACTCGCGAGCAACACATTCGCCGTGAAAAGGCCAACTCAAACATTTGTACCGCTCAGGTGTTGCTGGCCAACATGGCATCGTTCTACGCTGTGTACCACGGTCCTGACGGCCTAAAAACAATTGCTTCACGCATTCACCGCTTTGCTGACATTCTTGCTGCCGGTATTTCGCAGCATGCCGACAAAGGCCTGAGCCTAGCGAATAACACTTGGTTCGATACCATCACTGTTAACGTGGGCGATAAAAAAGACGCGATTGTGGCAGCGGCTCATAGCGCGAAAATGAATTTACGTACCGACATCGAAGGTGCTGTGGGTGTCAGCCTAGATGAAACCACCACCCGTGATGACATACAAAGCTTGTTTAACGTGTTGCTAGGCGATGACCACGGTATCGACATTAACTTACTTGACCAGCAAATAGTGGCTAAGGGCAGTCAATCTATTCCTGCTGAGCTAGTGCGTACCAGCGATATTTTGACTCACGAAGTGTTCAACAGCTATCAGTCAGAAACTGAAATGCTGCGTTATATCAAATCACTAGAAGACAAAGATTTAGCGCTTAATCACTCGATGATAAGCCTTGGCTCATGCACCATGAAGCTTAACGCTACCGCTGAGATGATCCCAGTTACCTGGCCTGAATTTGGTAAATTACACCCCTTCGCGCCAGTTGAACAAGCACAAGGCTACAGCCAAATGCTCAGCGAATTAAGTGAATGGTTGCTAGACATCACAGGCTACGATGCGCTTTCAATGCAGCCTAACTCAGGGGCACAAGGCGAATACGCAGGCCTTATCGCTATTCAGCGTTATCACGAAAGCCGCAACGAAGGGCACCGTAATATTTGCCTTATCCCAAGCTCAGCACACGGTACGAACCCAGCGTCTGCGCAAATGGTTAGCTTAAAAGTAGTGGTCGTGAAGTGTGATAACAACGGGAACGTCGATTTAGCCGATTTACGTAAAAAAGCCGAAGAAGTTGCCGACAACTTGTCTTGCGCCATGATCACCTACCCATCTACCCACGGCGTATACGAAGAAACCATCAAAGAAATGTGCGACATAGTGCACGAATTTGGTGGGCAGGTTTACCTAGATGGCGCGAATATGAACGCACAGGTGGGCATTACGTCACCAGGGCATATCGGCTCTGACGTATCTCATTTGAACTTGCACAAAACGTTTTGTATTCCACACGGTGGTGGCGGCCCAGGTATGGGGCCAATCGGGGTTAAATCGCATTTAGCGCCATTCTTACCGAACCACAAAGTCATTGACACGGGCAACACCAGTGCCGGTAACGGTGCTGTATCTGCTGCGCCATGGGGCAGTGCATCTATTTTGCCTATCAGCTACATGTACATCAAAATGATGGGCAGCGCTGGGCTTAAAAAGGCTACCGAAGTGGCAATTTTAAACGCCAACTACATCGCCAATAAGCTAGACGGCCACTACAACGTATTGTATCGCGGGCGAAATGGCCGCGTAGCACACGAATGTATTATCGATTTGCGCCCCATAAAAGAAGCATCAGGCGTAACCGAAGTGGATATCGCCAAGCGCCTTAACGACTATGGCTTCCATGCACCGACTATGAGCTTCCCAGTAGCGGGCACGCTGATGATCGAGCCAACAGAGTCAGAAGCTAAAGTCGAACTAGACCGCTTCATCGAAGCCATGGTATGCATACGCGCAGAGGCAGCAAAAGTAGAATCAGGTGAGTGGAGCGCAACTGACAACCCATTACACAACGCACCGCACACCCTAGACGATATCTGTGACGCCAACTGGGATCGCAGCTACGATCGCCACACAGCGGCCTACCCAGTCGCAAGCGTAGCGAAAAACAAATTCTGGCCTTCGGTTAACCGCATCGATGATGTGTTCGGGGACCGTAATTTGATCTGCTCATGTCCTAGTATTGAGAGTTATATAGAAGAGTAAGGGGGACATTACGCTTAAAAGCATGCGCTTCGCTTACCGCCATCCATGGCTTTTTTCTCCCAGCATCCATGTTGGGAGACCTACTTTTCTTCAACAGCTAAGAAAAGTAGGCAAAAGAAGCCGCGCTCCAGCCAATTTTCAATTCATATTTATAATAGACTTCAATGCCAGAGAGACGAAAGGTAACATCCATGTAAAGCGGTTCGCCTTGCCCTGACGTCCATGTCAGGCCATCTGACAAGTCTATTTAAAATCTGCAAAATTGGAGTCGCTGTAAATCAAAAGCATGGCTTTGCCATACAAGAAAGTGTTTTTTTTCTTAAGTTGAGATTTTTAGGATTTATTTGAAGAGTTCTAGAGGCTTGTGTGACAAGTTTAGGGGCAGTATTTTAAAATGACTCTGACCCCTTTTACTGTTAAAGGCTTATCTGTCTACCGTCAATACCTACGCATGTTAGACAAACGAGATGAAGCCAGAACAGCACTTATTCAATCCATGCAATACAACCCTAAGGCCACCCGTAATGAGCTAAAACGTTTAGTTTCTGCTCATTATACGTGGCTCTATAAGTACGATAAGAATTGGTTATATCAAATACTTCCAGCAACTTTGAAAATCACTAAAAACAGGAGCACGACCAATGGATAATACACAGGCGTTAGATATCTCGGACGATTTGATTAAAAGCGCAGAAGCTTATTTGGAGCGATTGCCCAAAACCCCAGAAGAAGTCATTGAGCAGTGGGCACGAATAGGTAAAGTTGCGGCAGAACAGCTTACGGAAATCGAGGTTATGAATTTGCTACTGGGGAATTGTGAAATTTCATTAGGCCCAAAAGCAGACACGAATAACACTTAGCTTTTAAAAATAGTTGACTCTAAGGACACTTTTTGGTAGTATGAAAATCGAGCAGGAGTTATCTTCTGTTGCGTGCTCTTTCAAAATTCATCTCTTATTACTAAGAACTGCAAAAGGCTGCGAAGCCGTTCGCTTAATTTTTATTATGTGAACTATCTTTTCCAACATAAGGCAATGACCGTGTGACATAGTTTGAGCGTTAAATCTCAATCGGTAAGTGTCCAAGGTTAAGCAATCATCGTGGAATCACGTTAGATTTGGGCGGGAAAGTCCAGAGTAATTTTCTCTGGTGGTATTGGTCTGGTTTGTCTACGGCACTTCATTTCGGTTCAGGTAAAGCTAATGGGCGGGGTTTTCCCTTAACCGTGATAGCAAAGAGGTGTTTCACATGAAAGATCAAACGTTGAAAGCATTGAAAGATGCAAGAGATAAATGCGCAAGAACCGTAGACAAAAGTACATTGGATGAACTCGATAAGGCAATTTTTAGTCTTAAGAGCCAATCATGTTGTAAATCTAGTCAGGATAAATGGTTAGCCGTAGCGGTGAGAATACTCTGTCTCATCAAGCTGTTGGCTGGCTTCGATACTGAGTAGGTGCGCAAAGTGAGTACTATTCAATCGTACAACCAGCCAACTAAATCCATTTATACTAGAGGTGTACTATGTTGATTGGAAAAACGCTTAAAGAGATCAGAAATGCCAAAGGCCTGTCATTGGCCGCATTGGCTGAAAAATCAAATACTACGAAGTCATATCTTTCAAAAATAGAAAATGAAAAGCGCGATGCCTCTATTTCTACCATTCGTGCTGTTTGTAAAGCGCTGGGAATTCCACTTAACATATTCATTTTACTTTCAGAGGACATCGAAGAAGACGAGTATTTTGAGCTTAACAATATGTTAAAAGAGTTGGCTCGAAAGTATGTCATCTCAAATTGAATACTCTCAGGCTGGCATTGCTTCAATAGATTCCCTTGCAAAAGCTTTAGGTCTAACGTCAATTGAGCTTGTAAAGCTGGCTAACCAAGCATCAAATTTATATCGAATATCAAAGCAGATTGAAAAAGTGGATGGCTCCAAGCGAGTTGTGTACGATGCGTTATCCCCTCTGAAGGTTGTATTATCAACTTTTAGGAAACGAATCATTGATAAAGCTGTTCTTCCAGAGCATATATCAGCAGGTAAAAAAGGTAAAAGTTACATTGATAACGCCGAAGTTCATGCTGGTAGCAAGGGACTATTGTCAGAAGATATCAAAAATTTCTTTCCTCAGGTTAGTTCGAAAAGTGTATTTGAAGCCTTCAAATATTTATACAAAATGTCCCCAGACGTTGCTGAAATAGCAGCCTTAATGTGCACTAAAGATGGCTATCTTGTTCAAGGTAGCCCCGTCAGTGGGTCGCTTGCGAATGTTATCTTTTTTGCTAAAGAGCCTTCTTTAGTAGACAGCCTTAAACTCTTAGGATTTCGCTACACGCGATATTATGATGATGTTCATATTAGTCATGAAACAGATGACTTTAGTCGTAATCTTGGAGAACTTAGAACGAAAGTTTATGGAGTTTTTCTTTCTCAAGGCCTTCAGCCACATAGAACTGCTAATAAAAGTCACTACGCGAATGGTAGCAGGCAGATGACTGTACATGGCATTATTACTAATAATGCAAAAATAAAACCAAACCCTAAGTTGGTTTCAGATACCAGATCGATGCTTTTTCAAATGGAGAGATTGCTTGAAGCAGACTATACAATTGACTCAGTTGTAAGTCTTTACAGGTCAATCAGAGGCAAAATACAAACGTTGAAAGCACAAGGCTCAAAGAAGAGTGATGGTCAACTGAGAGCATTAAATAGCTTGATTCAAAAAGTAGACGAGGGCAAAGCTAAGAAGTTTGTACGAAAAGTCAGAAAAGTTAAGACTAGAAAGGAATACAACAAGCTTTCATCGAAGCTATCAGTATTGAAAAAAATAAATGTTAAGGTCATGAGGGTTATAAAAATAGAATGTGATTTGGCAAGAAAGCGGATTAATAAAAGTTAGGTTCGTATAGACTTTTACTATTGAATTATAGGCCTATTTTCGAATTTCGCAGCTCTACAGGCTTGATGGTTATCATAAATTTATTAAGTAGCGAAATCGTAATTAATCTGGTAAAAATGGATAAACTACAAAAGTGATAAATTGAGCTGTGAAGTAAATAGCAAATAGCTCTTTAATAATTTGTTGAGTGTTAAGCGGAAATGGAGTTGTCGCATGGAAAGTTTGTTAATTGTAGTACTTGCTAAGTCATATAAACCCGGAGGGCGTTGTATTGCAGGGCGATTGGTTGAGTACACTGAAGCAAAGACGGTTAAAGTAGGTGCGTGGGTGCGGCCTGTAGCTAATGATGTTACTGGGCATGGGGCGCTTACGGAAAGAATGTACAGTTATGAAGATGGTACAGAGGTAAAAGTTCTAGATATAGTTGAAGTTCCTGTCATTAGACATTTCCCCGTAGACGGTCAACCAGAAAATTACGTAGTAGATGAAAGTAAAAAGTGGAAAAAAATAAGTGCATTGCGAGCATCTAGCATTCCAAACATTGTTGAGAATGCACCTGATTTATGGAAAGATCCAAATGCTGAATCGCATATTGTCACTGCAATCTACGATAAAAGAGGTTTGATATCACAGTCTCTATATCTAATAAAGCCAAGCAATCTATTGATAACATTGTCCAATGAATTTAATGACTATGAACAATGTTTCAAGAAAAAAATGGTTGCTAGTTTTAGCTATTTAGATGTGAATTATGATCACATTTCTGTTACATGCCCAAGCGCTAAAAGAATTTTAACTAATCAATATCCAAATCAAGGCCACGAACCTATTACGATGTCATTAAAAAAAGGTGATGAGTATATATTATGTCTGAGCCTTAGTCCTAGGTTTGGTAATGAATCGCATCATTATAAATTAGTCGCGACGGTATTTGATTTTGATGGATATCTTCAGAGAGAATATGCAGTATGAATATTTATACAATTGGTTTCACTAAAAAAAATGCTGCTACATTTTTCGGTTTTATTAAACAATCAGAAATAACAACATTAATTGACGTTAGACTCAACAATGTATCTCAGTTAGCTGGTTTTGCTAAAAGAGATGATCTTAAGTTTTTTCTCAAAGAGCTATGTGGAACTGAGTATGTTCATGCTCCAGAATTAGCTCCAACTAAAGATATTTTGAATGCATATAAAAAGGGGGATATGCCTTGGGAGATATACGAGGATAAATTCTTGAACTTAATGGGGCAGCGTAATATAGAACGTATGGTAGAACCAACATTGCTTAATCATGGCTGCCTACTATGCAGTGAGCATGAGCCGCATTTGTGCCACCGAAGGCTTATTGTTGACTATTTAAATCAACATTCGGACTTAAATCTCAAAGTGAAGCACTTATTCTAATGGCAAAGGTGTTAATTCTTTATCCCGAACTTTTTAAATGCTATTCGAAGTTCTTTAGGAAAGTTGAAAAAATAACTTCGAGTTTGGCCGATGTTTCTTTGATTTACTCAACTGATCCCAATGGTTTTATCAAAAAAGTTGGTGATGAAATCCCGATTTTGAAGTCAGCTATCAGTCTTGCTGATTGGACTATTGATGATATAACACATGCAATTATTTTTGATGATGGTGAGGAGTTTACTGAAGAGACAAAAAAGTTAAAGTCTTCTGATAAACCATTGAGAGTAATTAGTTTGCCGATTACCAGAGTAATAAATATTAAGGTTGATTCTGAATATAAAGGGCAAAAAAGCACACCGAAATATGAATACATAGGAAGAGGATCCTACTGGGGAAATCCTTACTCAATGTATGAAGACGGTGATGATCGAGAAGAGGTGATACGAAAATATAAGTATGATTTTGATTTTGAAAAGTTTCCAAATAAAGAAAAATCTGAAGTCTATAAGTTAGCTGGTAAGCGCCTTGGTTGCTTTTGTAAGCCACATGCTTGTCATGGAGATATTCTCGCAGATTTTCTAAATGCATGGGATGATGGTAAGTGATAGCCTAAATAAGGCGTTTAGAAAATTCTGTCTATCTATATTAGTTTGTTTTAAATTAGTCGATAGAGTATCTCGAAGTCCCTAACTATTTAACAGATAAAATTGAGGTAGTTGCATTTCTAGTCGCAAACTTGATTGTTTTTTTAATGCTCTGAAGAGCACAAGATAAGTGTCCCCCAGTCGCAGACTCAATTACTCGGCACAACAGAGGCTTGTGTGACAAGTTTGGGAGCAGTATTTTAAAATGACTCTGACCCCTTTTATTTTGTAAATCTACCGTAGTCGATAGTGAGAAGTATTTTTTGTTAGTGAGGCGTTATATTGAGCTTAATCCTGTAAGGGCTAATATGGTGGAGCATCCAGCGGAATACCCTTGGTCAAGTTACCACGGAAATACACTGAATAAAGACGTGGCGTTATTGTCACCTCATCACTGTTATCTATCACTTGGCGCGAATCAAGAAGCACGTAAATAGGCTTATAAATATCTGTTTAAACAGCAAATACCTGAACTGGCATTGCAGGAAATACGGGATGCAACATATAAAGCGTTGGTGTTAGGTGAAAATCGATTCAAACAGCAGATTGAGCAGCAAACGGGTAGAAGAGCAGTGCCATTAGCTAGAGGTGGTGATAGAAAATCCAAGAGTTTTAAAGGCATAATATAAATCAAGGTCTCTGACCCTATCGATTCACCCTATCGATTCGATATAAAGTGATGCAAGTCATCCAGACTGAAAAAATGGTTTTGTTACTGAATATACTTATCACTGGACGCTCCTTGATCACATAACGCCCGCATTAAGCGGACTAAAATTGTGGGTTATACTAACAAGCGAAGCGACTGAGCCTGCGTGTTATTGTCCCAGCGAGCTAATTGGAAATTGAATGAAATGGGATCTTATTGAGTAGCCGCCCGATGAGAATCAGCAAATTCAAGAAACGATTCTCTTTTTAACGGCTTACTATAATAGTAGCCTTGTGCGTGATCGCAGCCCAGTGACTTAAGTAGCTGCCCGGTCTGGGTGTCCTCAACCCCTTCAGCAACAGTGCTACAGCTCAATTGTTTCGCTAAATAAATGGTTGATTTAACGATTGCCAAATCATCTTCACTTTTGAGGATGTTACTCACAAAAGAGCGGTCGATTTTTATCTGGTTCACGGGTAAGTCGCGCAATAGCGCTAACGAAGAATAGCCTGTACCAAAGTCGTCAATACTGAAGGCCAACCCTGTGTTTGCAATCTCCGCCATGGTCGTTTTGACCCTCGCTACATCTGTCATCATCGCGCTTTCTGTGACTTCTAACATCAGGCCATGTTTAGTCCAATCGCATTGACTGAATACCGCGTTAATATTATCCACCAAGTAAGAACTTTGCAGGTCTTTAACCGACAAGTTAAGGTGCACGCATAAGCTCAAGTTTGTTTGATTGAATAAATGAATATCCTCTTTGACTATATTCATCACCCATTGGGTTATTTGGGTTATTAACAGGCTTTGTTCTGCGATTTTAATGAATTTATCCGGGACGGTATAACTTCCATCGGATTGGGGCCAGCGAATCAACGCCTCAGCCCCTTTCACGCTACCATCGGATAAGTCGATGATAGGTTGATACCAAAGTTCAAACTCTTCCAACGCAATAGCTTGCTTTAAGCGGGTCGCTATATCTAAGTTATCAGCTGCGCTTGTTTCAAGTGCTGGCGAATAATAGGTAAAAGGGCTAGTGCTTTTCTTACTTTCATACAAAGCCAAATTCGCTTGGCCAAGCAGTATATCCGCAGAACGACCAAGCTTAGGGAAATCTGTTCCCCCTATACACGCGCTAACGCTAAGCTCGTGGTTTTCAATCTCGAAATTTTTGTCAATCGTGCTGTGAATCAACTGTGCGATATTGTCGATTTGGCTTGTGTTTTCACTTGTCGTCGTAGCCGATACTATGGCAAATTCATCACTGCCTAAACGATACAAGGTACACGTATTTGGCAGGTCTTGACTGATTTTTCGTCCTACCTGACAAAGCAGTACATCACCGAAATAATGGCCTAACCCATCATTAATTTGCTTGAAGTGATTTAAGTCGAGGATCAATAAGCCAAATGGCTCTTCGTTGGCAATATGTGCCTGCATGGTTTGCATCAAATACGCTCGGTTAGCCAAACCCGTTAAGGGATCATGTAACAAATTACTGCGTTCTTGGGCTGCAAGTTGGTTCAGTTTCACCATGCTTTTTAAGCTAAGCCTTGTCACTAAAAAGACAAAAAAGCCACCCGCCATCATGATTGCCGAAACAATCACATCCGCAGTATTAATCGTCATTTTTTGCACGAAATAATAGAAAACTCCACAGTATCCGAATACAAAAAATACGACTAGGTTGCTTAATACTAGCCATCCTAAATTGCTATCCGTTTTGTAGATATGATTAACAGGGCGAACACTGATCAGCAGAAAGACGCAGCCGCAAGTAATCATTAATACGGTGAAAAGATACAACACGACTGGTTCCTAGTAGCAAAATGGTATTGAGACAAGATGACGATAACATTCGCCAAACAAAGTGCTCAAAAGTGAGGCTTATATCTGAGTAATGTAGCCGATATTTAAGTAAAAAATTATAAATAAATTCAAAAATTAGAATAGTTAATTTGTCTCAAGCACTAAGTTAGGCCATTTGCCGACCATGTCACCCAATCCGTCGCTTAGTCTTCAACACTCACTTTCCACTAAAAACTTTCAATCATTAAGATCAAAAGTATCAATACTCTTCGTGACGTAGATGCGTTTTGCAAAGATTAAACATCCAAGGTGCATTTACTGCTAATATGCTTATAAAATGGTGGTGTGCGCAGTCTGTTACTATCTCACCTGTGGCGAAGAAAACACTTTGGCGCAAGGGTATATAATTCAACGGAGTTGAGGGGATGATAAAGTAGTATGGTTCAAGTATTTTCTATCCCCTTATTTATTACTGCCAGTATCTGCTTACTTCTAAGCTTCTTCTTTTTAATTTTATATTATCGGTTAACCTCTCGTCATGAAGAGTTGGTGCAGTACTACTTGATTTTCGCTCTTTCAGCTTTGACGAGTGGTATTTTTTTCAGTGCTTTTGCGGTACTCGTCAACTCAAGCGATAGCCTTACCTATCTGAGTATATCTAATCGAACGACCGTTATCGCGGCAATGTTCACCATAGTGTTGAGCCTGCATTTCTACGTTGCGTTTTTTCAATACAAAGCGCCCACGTTTTTGAAGTGGTGCTATGTAATCTGTGGTGCATTTTCCCTGTTGGCCGTGGTACCTAATCAATATTTTCTCCGTAATGCTTTTTACTCAACATCTCAATACTACACTGGCTTAAAATATGGGCCGCTATTCCAACTGTGGGGCGCGTGGATACTAGTGCTCGCCGCCTATTGTATTTTTATACTCGTGCGGGTGTTTAATCGCCAGCGCGTTAGAAAAGAAAATAGCAATACGAACACCGTTTTATTGTTGCTGATGGCAAATATAGTGTGGGTGATTACGGGTCTTTGCGATACATTCACAGGTATCCAAGTTATTGATTTACCGCCGCTGAGTTGGATAGGCTCGTTTTTAGTGACCTCCTGTATTGCGTGGGTTTTAGTCTTGCATATTGATAAGCTTTATGAGGACAGGCGCGTATTAAGTAACCGCCTCATGTATGACCATTTAACCCAAGCGTTCTCTCGTAGTTATTTGGAAATTCGTTTAACCGAAGCGGTCAACTTAATGTCACGAAGTGAGTTGAGTAGGTTATCGGTTTGCGTATTTGATATAGATGATTTTAAAAAAATAAACGATCAATACGGTCACGCTAGTGGGGATGCGCTCCTAACGCAAATAACTAAAATTACAAAAGACAATATCCGTCAGTCTGACTGTATTGCCCGGTTGGGAGGGGATGAATTTGTGATCTTATTTTCCGATAAACAAGATGAAAACTTTGCCCCGGCCATTGTTGAACGTATTCGCAAAAACATTGCAAAAACACGTTTTGGCAAAGGTAACTCTTCATTTAATGCATCCTGTTCGTTTGGGATAGTCAGTGTTACACCAGCTCAATTGCCCTTAGCCGATTTACCAAATCAAATGTTATCCAGTGCTGATGAGGCGCTATACAGTGCTAAGCACAGAGGGAAAAATACCATAGGCATTGCTACTTTTAGTGTTTCGTCCTAATTGTACGTCGCTCTTAGTCATAACAATCAGTCGACACCGTCTGGTAATAACACCAGTCGATAAAGAAATGATAAAGACATATATGGTCACTCCCGTTTGCGCAACAGGTTTTCATTTTTCTTTCACAAACGTTTAAGTGTTACGTTGCCATAATCGGCGTTTTCCAAATAGCTTTTGCATCAATAAACTGACAAAGACAGCCATAACTAAAATTTCGTAATAATGATCTTCCCCTAACTTTGTAGACACTTTTTACTTAGAAACCGAAGTTTCAAACTCTTTCCTAACACCCCGAATATTACCATCCATCACAAGCGTCTTAACCGGCCCGTTTTCATCATCGCTTTCAAAATGAACACTACTACCATTCTTAGCAAAAAATCGTCCTTCACCTTCATGAAAATACCTTTCATTTTCGATATAAGGTAAAGCATTCAGCACAAAGCCATTTTTTGCTTCCCGCAGTACAATTTCGACATTAACGGGGTTAGTTACCACATAGGTTCCAATGTATTTATCTAGTTCCTTTTGGCTAATGGGCACTAATGTTTTAACCTCAGCTTCCGAGTAGCCCACGTCTAACGCTTCTTTTAAACGTATTTCTAGCTCTCTTATCAACTGCGTACCATTGTTACCGTTAGTCATAATGGCGTAGCCATTGCCGGTATCTAGCTCAACATATAGCTGAGACATAAACCCTGCATCTGCGCCACCATGACCAAAGCCCAGAATTTCACCTTCTTCATCCATATTGATAAAAAAGCCTATGCCTACATTAGGCGCGTTATTGGTTGGCGTATTGTTGGTTAACATTTCTTGCGCAGTGGCTTGCGATATCCAATCTATTTTTTGCCCTAAGTACGCGCTACGCACGCTGCTTGCCATTTTCAGCATGTCTGATGGTGTACTCCACATGCCAGCTGCTGCAAGTGTGGCGTAAGTATGCGCGCCACCCTCTATTGGCGCTCCGTCACCGTCATACGGCGTAGCCATATTGTTTGATAAATCAGATAATATGGGCTGTTCGAAGCCAGAGCGCGTCATGCCTAAAGGTTTAAATAAAAGCCGCTGTGACATAGTTGGCAAGGACTCGTTAGCTACATCTTGCAAGGTAAGTTGAGCGAGCGTAGTGCCGCCTCCTGAATAACGCATCTGCGTGCCGGGTTGAATATCAACAACAACGGCGTCGGTATTGGCAGGGGCTTTACCTTCTAATACTTGCTGCAAAGTAGGAGCCGGTTCACCGGCCGCGTAACCAGGGAAGCCATGTACTGTTGTGCCAGCGGTATGACTCAACAGCCTGCGTAATGAAACCACCTCTTGGGCAGTCCATTCATGTTCTGGAAGTTGCCAGCTGGTGAGTAAGTTGTTTACGTCTGTATCTAAATCTAGCGGGTTATCTTGGCGATATTTCATTAATACAGCGGCAAAGGCGGGTTTTGAAATACTCCCGGCTTGAAACACCGTGCCTTCATCAATAACCAACTTCGTCGTTAAGTCTTTAACGCCGCTTTGCATAGTCCAAGCTAATTGCCCATTTTTCATCAATGCGACAGACACCCCTGGCACATTATAATGCGCCTGTCTTTGTTCCAAAGATTGAAAATCAACCTCTTGCCCTTCAATACGAATACGTTCTGCTAGCCCAGTTTTCAAAAGGTTGGCTTCTTGTGATTCTTTAGCAGGAGAGGGGGAGAGCGGTAGGGTTTCAGGCTCTGCGCAGCCTAATAATGAAGCTAAGCAAAGTGAGAGTGTTAAAGAGGCGAGTTTCGTGGTTGATTTCATCTGAGTATTCCATTACGTAAGAGATCTCAGAGTACGTTTCTAACATTATTCCGTCAATTCCAACAATTTTATAAATCAGGTATTAAACAGCTACTCGTCTTCATCTTCTTTAATCTTCTTTCGCAAACTAGCCCGCCGCGTTTTATAAGCAACCTTTCTCAACATTTTCCTCGTAGCACGTTGTCAGTGTTTTCTCTCTCATTTCAAGCGCCATAGGTAAATCGCCAATTGTTTGGTTAAGTAAACATGAAAGCGCGTAATGTCAAAGCGATAAAGTGCACACCCATGCGCGTATATTGCCATGCACTCCCGACAGTTTGAAAATTAAGCTATCGGCACTGAAAGGCCAAACTTTTATAGATAGCAAAAAAACGTACAAAGACAGCCATAATTAAAACTTCGTAATAATTCACTCCTACTTCAAGGTGGAATTTCGGTTTAAGAAGAGTTGACGTCTTTAAGTTAGGCCGATTGAGGATTTTTACTGGAATCTTGCGTGTGGAGGACGGAAACGGCGTTTAAGGTCAGTTTTTACATAGGGGAATAGGCTACAAGATATGCTTGGCATGTGTTCGTTAAGGTTATTTCAGGCGCGTTTTAACAACGCTCTCGCTTTGGTCATTCCTAGCAGCCACTGAGCTGAATCTAAGTCTAGTCGCTCTAAAATTGGGCTTTGAGTGTTATCGATACGATCGGCCTTATCGTCAGGAATACAGCGGCCTGTGGTATCGACCAGCTCACAATCGTTTTTTAGCGAACTTGGCTTTTTTGAGGTTGAGACACAATCCTCTTAACTGTCTCAAGTGAGACACAAATTAAGTGAAGTTCAGCCCTGAAAATTGACAGTTTTTATCTTGGGTGTTTTATATCGTCTTTCATCTGATCAAATAAACATGCCGGTCTTGATTAGATGCCTTTTGTAAACGCTTAAACTCTCAAACGCTATCAATTTAAAACGTTATTTCGACTGGCGTTTGTCAATGACATATTGAACGGCCATTCTAGCAATACCGGCACCAATGCCTGACACGACTGCCCAGGTTACAGCCTCTTTAAGGTCAGTGTTTTCACTTCCCTTGTCTTTTGGGGCGGGTTCGTTAGTCACCTTTTCCCACGATTTTTGTAGCGTTTTTCTTGCTAGCATGCCTGCCGATGCGGCGGCAAGTCCTATACCTACATTGGTAATGAGTTGTTTATTGCTCATAATGTACCCCTTCAGATTGTGCGTTAATAACTTAGTGCAAACCATAGACCTACTCTGTCTATTTCTTACGTTATTCTTCGAGTTGCAGTTGTAATGCAGCTTGTAGGCTGATTACAACGAAAAAGAGGAGTGTGTTTTTGCGCAGTAACAATCGCAGTAGCAAAATTCGCTAACTATCTTACGGGTAAAATTGTAATTATTTCTCAAATAAAGGGCTTTCTTCTTTTGATGACCGGTTAATCTCTTTGTGTTATTCACTTTCTTATCTTCTGTGAAAGCATTTTGCGCATAACCATAAAGTCAGGTAGCGGTTTCTAACCTTATACTTGACCATTTTTATACAAAGCAGCTTCGAGTGTTTTGTCGTGCCTCACAGACGTTGATGATGGGTATGGCGCTTGAATGGATTTATCATCTGCGCTGCTGCGTAGCAGAAATGTTTTTCGAGCTCCGCGGTTGATGTTAGCCATTGAGCAGAATCTAAGTCTGTCTGCTTTTGCTCAAAGGGGGTTTCGATTGTTTTTTGTTCGACGACAGTTTTGTTCTCAATAGTTGCCCATAGGTCTAAACATGAAGCAACCAATACTGAGGAGCATTTATCCAATGAAAATATTCCAAAGCACGTATTTAAGTCATGCAAGATAATGAATCTTCGCGTCCTTTTAATGAGCCCCATAAGCACCCTAAAGATAGTCTTAAGGTTAGCAATACTGAGAGAGTACTTGTTTGTAACGCGGGGAGTGGCTCCCTAGAACTACAGGTGTGGGAAGGGGAACGTTGTGTTGATCAGCAGTCGCTAGAGGGGGAGGCAGATCAACTCTTTAATCACTTCGCCTCATACCTAAGTGACGCGGCGCCTTGCAGCGCAGTTTTACATCGGGTAGTTCACATTGGGATGGTGAAGCGAAATCCGCGAAAGGTGGATGAAAATTGCCTGAACGACATTAAGCACTGGCTACCTTTAGCGCCTCTTCATAACCAAATTGCGCTTAAATTAATTGAACACGGGCTTAATGAGTGGCCTGACGCTAATCACTTTGTTTTTTCTGACTCTGCGCTTTTTAATACCCTTCCAGACTACGCGCGATCTTATCCCCTTCCTGACGGGCTATCTGATCGATGGCCAATTATGAAGTATGGCTTTCACGGGCTTGCGCACCAATCTCAGTGGAACTTACTTCAAAAGCAAAAGCAGCATGAGCGCGTTATTACCATTCACTTAGGCGGCGGAAGTTCGTTAGCTGCTTGGCAGGATGGAAAAGTAGTAGATACGACAATGGGATTTACCCCGACTGACGGGCTCCCCATGACAACGCGCAGTGGCGGCATCGACCCAAACATCGTTCTGCATTTGCTAGAGCGTGAAAACTACACGTTAGAAAGCCTATCTAAGCTGCTTAATCGTGAAGCAGGGCTGGCCGGTTTGAGTGGTATTTCTGGCGATTATCGCACGCTTAAAAAAAGCCAAAATAGCGATGCTTATGTCGCTCGCGACGCATATTCCTATGCGCTTACCAAAGCCATTGGATCGTTTATTGCTGTGTTGGGTGGCGTAGATGCAATTACCTTTGGTGGTGGACTTGGCGAACATCAACCTGATGTTCGAGAGTCTGCTTTGTCACGTTTTACAGGCATGGGCATTTCTATCTCTAAAGAGAAGAACAAGCATGCGAAGGGAGTTTGTGCCATTCACGGCGCAAATTCCCAAACAGAGATTTGGCTTACCCCTAGTGACGAATGTGAGGTGATGTTTAATCAATATAAAACGTATACGAAGGAGAATGAATAATGCCGACAAGTTTCAACGCAGTGGTTACCGACGCTTTTGATGAGTGGTCGCAGGGGTACGGAAAAATCCAACACACTACTGAGACGATCAGTATTGTCGAAAAGTATTTATCATCACTTTGCGACGCTGCTGATGATGAACAATCCGCAGTATTAAATGCACTAAAGTTACTAAAAGCAGCCGATAGAATTTGCAGTGCTAGCATGTGGCTTGTGGCCCATATGACCTACGCAAAACGCGTATCTATGGCTGGAAACACGCTTAATATTGATGACTTTAAAGAGAAAGCACAGGGGCATACAGGGGGCGCACTAAATATGACGCCCGCCTATACCGGTTATCTTCTGGCGAATGCTTTAAACGGGAAAACCCGCTCGTGGATAATGGGGCAAGGGCACTGTGTTGCAGCAATAGAAGCGGTGAACGCGATTACCGGAAATCAGTATGAAGAAAAAGTGTCGCTTTATTCCTGTGATGATGAAGGGCTGAGTCGCCTGTGCAATGACTATTACCGTTATGATCTTAACGCCGATGGGCAGTTAGAATCTCATGTGGGTAGCCACGTAAATATTCACACAGCTGGCGGAATTTCTGAAGGTGGATATTTAGGCTTCACGTCGCTTCAGTATGTTCATATGCCGCTGCCGGGCCAAGAGTTAGTCACTTTTTTAAGCGATGGCGCGTTTGAAGAACAAAGGGGAAGTGATTGGGCTCCGCGATGGTGGCGTGCCTCAGACACAGGATTAGTCGCGCCTGTAATGATTGATAACGGTCGCAGAATTGACCAACGTACTTTGATGGTACAAGAAGGGGGAACCAGTTACTTTAAACAACATTTGGCGTTACATGATTTTGACCCCGTTACCATAGATGGAAGTGACCCGGCTGCGTACGCGATTGCCATTATCAATGCGATGGAACTTCTATCAAAACGCGGCCAAGAAGCAGAATCTAGTCTTAGTTCGTATCCCGTTAAAATCCCTTATATTATTGCTGAAGTAGCCAAAGGCTATGGTCTGCCAGCAGCCGGAACGAATGCCGCTCATAGTCTTCCGCTAGGCGATAGCTTATTAGAGGATGAAAAAGCCAGAGCAGACTTTAATGAGGCAACTGCTAAGCTTCACGTCCCGGCACAAGAGCTTGCAGACAGCGTTAAAGTGCTGAATAACCACACAAATTCGGGGCGAGTACGTGAAAAGGATCACCCATTAAGGGTACTGAAGCACGTTAACTTAACCCTTCCTGATGATAATTATTCAGAAGTCGGCAAATCCGTTTCTTGCCTTGCACAGATTGATCATTGGTTTAACGATTTGATTCTGTGCAATAAGGCACTGCGCTTTCGATTAGGCAACCCAGATGAAATACAAAGTAATCGGATGAAGGCGACGGTTCGCTCCCTTAAGCACCGTGTCACCTCACCAGAAGACCAAGCGTTAGAATCGTTAAAAGGCGGTGTGATTACCGCGTTAAATGAAGAAGCTGTCGCGTCAGCAGTATTGGCTAATAAGCAAGGTATCGGGTTAGTTGTAAGCTATGAAGCCTTTGCTATGAAAATGCTGGGTGCTATGCGCCAAGAGGCCATTTTCTCGCGTAATTTACAAACAGCAAATCGCTCTGTAGGGTGGATCAGTATCCCCTTTATCGCGACTTCGCATACTTGGGAAAATGGAAAAAATGAACAGTCTCATCAAGATCCTAAGTTTGCTGAAAACTGGATTTGCGAGATGTCTGACGTAGCTCCCGTATATTTTCCTATCGATGCCAATACCGCACAAACTGTGCTTAAAAGCGTATACCGTACGCACGGAAAAATTGCCGCGCTGGTAACGGCAAAAAAAGCACTACCGGTAGTCACCACTGAAGATGAGGCCAAGCAGGCAGCAAATGAAGGGCTATTTATTGCGGTTGAAGAGTCAAACCCAGACATACAGCTTATCGCCATTGGCGGTTATCAGCTGCAAGCTTGCCTCAGTGCAGCCAAAGCGTTGCAAGCAGGATCAATAAAATGCTCGGTTGTTGCTCTGCTTGAGCCGGGCCGATTTAGAGTGCCTCGTGATAAAACAGAAGCTGCATATTGCCACGACTCTGCCACCATAAAGCGCATTATTCCTGAGTCACCTCTACGTATTTTTGTTACCCACACCGGAGCAGAAATAATGGCAGGGGTGTTAAGGCTGTTAGATTTAGGCCCACACAAAACAACCTTTTTGGGCTACAACAACCAAGGAGGAACCTTAAGTTTAGAGGGTATGCTCAACGTTAACGGGCAGTCTGCACAAGATATTGAAAACGTAGTCAAAGAAATGACCAAGGCTGGTGGTAATAGTTGATGATCGAGGGTGAAATATTTGAGGCAGAGTAGGTTACCAAAAACTGAACGTACTCTGCCTTTGTGTTATACCTTTTGGACTATGCTGCCATAGAACGACAAGCCTTGGCGCACTCGCTACAGGCTTGAGCGCATGCTTGGCAATGCTGAGAGTCATATTGGCTGCACTCTTTTGCGCAGGCTTCACATATTTCAGCGCATAGCTGACATATTTTATCGGCGAAATCGCTGCCTCTTGCCATTGCAGCGGCTGCAAATCGGCACATGGCCGCGCAATCCATATCTAAGCGTATACAATTTTGCATTTGTGCAACGTTATCTTCCTTCAGGCAGGCGGTAGAGCAGTGATCGCACGCGTTCGCGCAACGATTACAGGCATCAATACATTCACGGTATTTTTCATGAGACATAATATTCTCCTAGTTTATTTCTCTTAAGTTAAATGGCTACTTGTCTAACGTTGCCATAGCGATAAAATTGCTAAAGCGATAAATGTGCTAAAGCTATAAAAGAGCCTGGCTAAAAGCCTTACGGCATTAATAACGCTTAATCTTTGATTTGCTGGATCCATGCCAAGGCTTATATTGTTTTTACCGCGCCTTGCTTACAAAGTAGTGTCTTAAGTCTATGTGCAAGCTATAGCGTCATATTGGTAATAAAGGTGAGATTTCATCGGGGAAAATAACCTTGAATGCCGAGTATAATCTTTACTGGTACGGTGTATTTTCTACACGCTTTTTAAACGCGTATTGTCTTTATATTTACACGATTTAACAGCGGGGTAGTCCTTTTAGGTCAGTTTTGGGAAGTGGTAAATCACTTGCATGGTCAAGGGCGCTTGGCATTTTCCAAGCGTTAACCAAAAGGAGAAAGTTGAATGTATATACATGAAGTTATGACTAAAAATACTGAAATTTTACCTTCTAGCGCAACTGTAAAAGAAACCGCAAATAAAATGGCCCAGATGAAAGCTGGCCTTATGCCTGTTTATGACAATGATAAATTGGTAGGCATTGTGACTGATAGAGATTTGGTGATAAATGCGGTAGCCAAAGGGATAAGTTTAGATGACAGCATTTCCCCTATTCTAAGTGAGCCGGTCCTTTATTGTTTCAAGGACGACGACACCGACACGGTGTTAGCCAATATGAGCAAAAATGAAGTTCAACGTCTTGTTGTATTAGATAACGAAGAAAGCAAGCAGTTAGCAGGGGTTGTGTCCGTAGGTGATATCGCCAGCAAGTGTGAGAATAGCGATACTGCAAAATCTATAGTGGATTGTTGTAAACACTACCACTAATCAGACGGATGTCTTTTAAGGGGAGTTGAGGCGACTCTCCTTTCTCTATTGTACTTTCTTATGCCTAGATGCCGCTATGCCTCACTTTCATCTTGACCTTCATCTACTTTCGCCCATAACCGTGCCAGAGGGGCTGCTGTCATTCCATGAATGATAAGAGAAGAGGTAATAACGAGGCTGCCGACGGTCCATGCAATGTTGTTTCCGGTCTTATCCAGAATAACCATGGCGTAAAACAGGGCGGAAATGCCGATAGGACCAAAATGCCCCGCCATTAAGGCCAATTTCCAATTGTTCCAAATGGGCAGAAAAGGGGAAAGCGCCAAGATAACTGGAATACGCCTAATAGCGAGTATGCCTATGGTGAACCAGATTCCTTCCCAGCCAAGCTCGAACCAACTATCAACTGGCAGCATCAAGCCCAAGAATATGAAGATAGGTAAGGTGAAAAATAGATTTACCGTTTCTTGGATCTTATTTTCTTTTGCCCGATCTGAGCCGCCCACCATCTGACTGAAAACCATGCCTGCTACGAACACCGCGAGTACACTATCGGTAGCTAAAAATTTGCCTACCCCCAATGTTAGTAGGGTTAAGGCTAAGGTGGTGGCGAGAAATGCTGAATGGTCGAGCGATTTCTTGTGTTCAGCGACTAGCAAGGCCTTGCCAACAACCCAGCCTAATAATGCGCCTAGCGCCACGGCTCCACCAATTTCCCATAATATGACCCGCAAGCCCCAAGTTAACCAAGGACTGCTTTCGCTAGGCAGTAATAAAAGTACCGGCAAGAGCACTAAGGGATAAGCCAAACCATCATTAATGGCTGATTCAGTAGACAGTCCATAACGAAAACGGTCAGGCAAGTGTTGGCGCGCTAGCCCGCCAGTGACGATGGAACTGGCGACTACCGGGTCAGTTGGGCAAATTGCTCCGCCAATTAACAATGCCATTAGCACAGGTAAACCTAAGATCCAGTGGGCCATTAGGCTGCTCATTAAAAACATCGCAAGCATGCCCACCCCAAGCAAGAGAATAAATGATCGCCTGTGATCAAATAGGTAGTGTTTAGGAATTCGCAGCGCTATCGCCATCAGGCTGATCCCGATGGTCACTCGAGCACATTCTTCCAGCAGTTTATAACTATCGCCCCATGAATCCGGTGTTAGTAAACCTGAGCCGATTGGGCCAAGCACAACACCTACAATAAAGGCGAGCAAAGGCATGGTAAGGTAAGAACGGTCAATAATACGCGAAAGCATACCCAACACTAAAACAACCGCACCGATGGTTATCAAGGCAAGATTTAACTGATTCACGTTCTTCACTCCTTGCTGCTTTTGACATGCAAATTTAGCGACTAGCGCAATATATAATACCCAAGCAAGAATATTAAATAAGCAGAAGAATAGTAACCGGAAGCGGAAATATTTTACCTGAAGGAAAAGCAGAACAAGAAAAGAAAGGCGGGGCAAAGAAAAACAATAACGATTTGATAGTTTGACCAAGCTAAATAAGGTTTAGTCTATAGCGAATGCCAATCTGCATTAATAAGTGCCCCATCACAATTCGTTCAGCGCTTTCCTTAGGTTTGAGTGACATTGGATAGGGCTGATTAAAGCCATGTTCAAGTTGTGTTACTCGTACTTACAGACGAGTTAATATAAAGCAGATAAAACAAAAGGTTTGCTATGACACAAGCACTAGCTTTCAATCGCATTTAAGCCAAGGGTTGCCTGAAAGGCGAAAACTGTTCTGTGTTCATCTGAACTTACGGTTAGGCTTCCATCATGGGCTGAGGTGATTTGCGAAGCAATGAACAAGCCTAGCCCTAAGCCGCCGGTTTGTTTGTTGCTTTCATTGCGCCAAAAAGGTTGAAACAGTTTATCAATCACGGCTGGCCTTATTGGCTCGCCACCATTGCTAACGCTTAGTGAGAATAGGCCGTTTTTTATCGTTGCTGTTACCTCAATTGCTTGCTGAGGGTCGCCATGCACAATGGCATTTATCAACAGGTTCGACAGCAATTGGGCAATGCGTTCAGGATCACAAGAAAGTGTCCCTTTGACATCGATATTGGTTTGAATTGCGCGCTGGGGATGCAGCCCTGATAGTTCATCAACCGTATGAGTTAACATATCTTGCAGATTGTTGACTGTCTTAACGTTTAACTCCATGCCATTACCCATTTTGCCACGGGTTAAATCCATAACGTCACTGATCAAACGCTTCATTCTCGTTGCGCTGTTGTCCATGCGGGCAAGTATTTTTTGAGAGGTGGCATCTGTTACGTGATCTTTTAAAAAGTCTACGCCCATAGTTAAAGCGGATAATGGCGTTCTTAAATCGTGACCTAGAATGGCAATGTACTGATCGCGTAATTTAGCTGCTACTTTTTCATCGAATAAATCAGATTCGGCACTGATTAACTTTTCGTCAGCTTCAATCTGCCTTGAAATCAACTCAGCGAATGACTTGATTTGCTGTTGAATTTCGATTGTTTCTAACTTGGCCGGTAGCGGATCTAAACCGCATAGCGTACCGAAAAAATGCCCGTCTTTGGTATATATGGGAAAGGAGAAGTAGCTTTCAAACCCATACATAATTGGAATTTCGCTTTTGCGATAGTGGTCATCTTTTGAAGCGTGCTGGATAACGATCGGCTGGGTCGAGCGTTTCACCTGAATACAAAACGTAGTGGATATATCAAGCTCATCCCCAGGATGAAGGTCGAAGTTGACGCCGTCGAGCACAGCGCAGGTTGTCCATTTTTCATCAGTCACGCGCGCCACACAGATGAACCGCAAACCTGTGGTATCTGACAACATCTTCATAATATGAGGAACAGCTTCAATAGACTGAATAGTCTGGATATCTTTCTCAATTAACGCGTTCATTGATGACTCTTTCCGTTACGCTCTTGTGGCTTATAGTTGTTCAGGGCTTATGTGTTGTGACATTCATTTGTCGCTAGAGCATTTTCAATTTTTTGCAATGAAATCAGAAAAAAATAATCACTATAATAATTTAGCGGAAATACCTAAGGCTATCTACTGACTTTTTACAGAAAAAAGCAATGACTTTGCCTTCAGCCCTACCCAATCAATTGGGTAACCATACGTAATTAATCGAAGCTCAGAGCCTAAACCCTAATTTTGGTGGCGACATAGATAAGTTTGAACTTGCTGAATCGGCCAGTGCATATCGGGCGCAGTAATCCGTATTATCAGGCTTTTTACTCATTGGACGAGTTTTTACAGCTTTTCTAGCAGTCGTTGTGGGTGCTTGCTCGCTCATAGCTAAACAGATGTTTTGCCGGCAATAATACTTTTCATGCCTTTGATGCGCACTGCAATGAGGTGTTAAGGGAGATCCGCTTTTCGATCGCCGTGTGAATGCTCTGTAGTGGTGTTTTGTACCTTGTATAAAATAAAAACGGTCTAAATCTGGGTGTAATATTACCCATTTTGGCCTGGGTTTCTGGTTTGGTTTTGGTGTAACTTTCTTTAAGTGGCTGATTTATATTGAGTTAGTTTTAGTGGTGCTTATTCTTTTAATACCTACTAACGGATAAAATGATCATTTGCAATTAAGTGGGAACGCTTTTTTGCTTTTTTAGGATAAAACACCACGCATCTAGACGTTTTATACTCTATCAGGGCATTCATTAATACGAATTTTAATTTGCTTTTCACTTAATTTGGGAAATTTGCAGTGTTTGGCGTTAAAAATGGGAATCTTGAACAAAAAAGACTGTTTTTTGAGCGTTTTTGACACTTTTGATAGCTACTAGAGAAAATGGCCAAAAATTTGAGATATATAGATGTTTTGTTGCCGATAGTGGATTTCGGGATGCTGTTATTGAGTTAAAGCTTATGGCAGAAATCAGTCAGCTATTTACTTTAATTTAGTCCCTTTCGAGCAAAAAAAAGCGGAAGTGTGTTCTGTGGTTTTCGAACGGCAGTAAAAGACAAGTACCGGACGGTCATACAAATCAATAATTGAGTATTTTTCCGATAAAAATGAGCCTAAAAGGGTCGTTCGAAGTATGCCTAATGACGGAGCACTTTGGCTGAATCGCGGGCCACCGATAACGCCGCGTTAAACGGCAAAGTAACTGCTGGCTAAAAGGTGAGGCGAAGCGGAACTGAGCCAACTGTTGCGTGTCCAACTTTTAAACGCCTTGTTATGTTTTTAAGACTCTAGCTATCCAGTTGAATATACCTGATTTAGTATTCTCAGTTGTGTCAGGTTTCACCAATTTTTCTTTGAATTTTGCAGGTGTAACTTTTACCCCATGAATAATAGGTTCTCTATCGTTAAGATGAAGAAATAAGCGCCCTATAATAGTTCTATTGTTTCCGGAAGAAATATAATAATCACCATCTATTTCATAAAAAGACCAATGATATTTATCTTCGCTGTTTAAATAATATTGTGGGTTACTATCTAACTCTTTTACGTTACCGTAGGCACGCTTTAATGGTGGGCAATTTAATTGGACGTTATTAACAAAATCTCTACCAAGAGTTCCGGGTATGGGTTTCAATTCGCCCCAAGCTTTCCCAAAATAATCTGGATGAGTTGTACCAACAACCTTGGACAGGTTCACACTGCCAACAGAAGGTGTTCCAACTTCTATTTTTTGCGTATCCAACTCATTTAAAATATCTGTCGCAAACGGTAAGTCTTGTAAATCGATATCTTCTATTCTGGTATTTAATTTGATAGTCACACGAATCCTAAGGAAAACATAACGCGTATTTCTGAGACTTCATAGTAACACTCGTTTCCACTGAAAAACCATTTTCTGTGTTTTCATGGGAAAGATAATTAGATGTCCGGAATACGTACACAACTGCCGTTCAATCTACCATATTTGAACGACAGCCAATGACACTAATTTCTAAAACAATTTTGGTGATCTGATTACTGGTTTCTCAGCATCTCAGGCCAAATCATGGACCAACCATCTAATCCGCTTGTCGCTAATGATACGACAATGATTTAACGTCGGAGGTTAAAATAATCAAACTGTAGATTTGCCATTAAAACTTATCGGAGGCGGAAATGCAGTTAGTACGCTGGTATGTTTTTCCGTCTGATTATCCAAAAGATATGCATTTAGTGACGTGACTGATACTGATTTGTGCCCATCATTCGACGTCCAAAACTCCAGTTTTTTGGTTTCAATCAGTTTGTGAACATGCGAATTTGAACGGCCCATTATCTTTGCCGCTTCACTCACCCTAACTAAGGTTTCTCTTCGCAAAACTGCGTTTTTTCTATACCAATAATGGGCGCTCGCTCGGTCAACTTTCATGTCTTTAAACGACGGAGAATAGGCAGCAGAGAGTTGAACTGCGACTCTGCCTTTTAGTATTCCTGTTAGTAAATAAAAGGGTTTACTCCATAGCATGCTGGCATCCTGCATGGCGTCTGTAAGTGACACGAGGTTGTCTGTTCCTGTTCGCACTTGCTTAAGTAGTCGATGCCAATCTCGGTAATCAAAATAGTCATGTGTCCAACCTTTACGTTTTACATGCTTAATAATTCCGGTATCAATGATTGTTCGCAGATCATATTCGTTAAGTCCTGAGTAGAAGCTTAGAAGTGAAACGTCTACATAATATCTAGTGTCGTAGATATCTTCGCTTTTTCTATCGTTGTTTTTTGCGAAACGATAAAAAGTTGGTAGATAATATTCATCCATTGTCGGATAGCACCCATGGCCAAATAGCATGGTGTAAGGCTCAGGTAGGTTGATTCCTCGTTCCATGTGCTCTGATGCTTCACGAACTAATTTTGCCCATTCAAATCGAAGTTCTCCACTGAAACCTGATCCTATCTCCAAGTCATAGGGGCGTCTTTGACGTTTAATACGTGCTCTCAATTTATCGACATAGTTCGAAAGAGCCTCACCGGATAATTCACGCTGCTTTAACGCTGCTACTGGTGGGGCTATGGTGTTGCAATCTTCGCTAAGATTTGACATACAGCGATGACAATAGCCTTTTAACAAAGATAGGTTCCATGTCAGCTCTTTGTCACATGTTTTGCAACGTGTCATCAAATCATTACCATGTACAAAGCAATAAGTGTTGTATTTATACTGCCATTCTGTGCGGTGGATACCATCTGCTTCAATGCATTTGGGGCATATTGAGGGGCTTTCTAACCAATCACACTTTGATTCCGTATCGATGAAGTTGCTATCAATGGCTATGGCGTGTCCTGTACGTTTGGACAGCTTTACAACGAGTGGTGCTAGAAAAATACTACTGAAGCCCAAATGTTGTGAGAAGCAGTCGCTATTTTTAAGAAATCTTGAAAAACTCATCTGAGCGTTTTCGTCTGCTAGCCTCATTGCGTAACCAATCAGACTTTCGTTCTCTTTAATACATGGGCGAATAACGAGCTTATGATCCATTTTTTGACTCTTTTTTTTCTTCATGACCATCTATTTTTTTAAGCACTTCAGCACACAAATTGCCCAGTGAACTGGATTTAACTAAAAATGGATTTATTTCTTCAGATCCCTTAATAAAATTAAATGTGTCTTCGAATGCTTTATAAGTTATATCGCCATCGCTGAAGCGTAACGCTTCAGCTAATATTTCAAAGATGCTTGCTATAACTCCCTTAGAAGCAATAAAGAAACGCAGTAACATATCTTCAGTATTTAAATCGTATTCGATTCCTAATTGTGCAAGCTTTGACTGAATATTGATCAATACGCGTTGCGTTTCATCCATCGAGATTTTAGCAAAGCGATGCGGCGCAACGCTTCTTCTTTTTAGCTGTTGGCTTATCTCCTCACTATTCCCCGGTAATTTCAAAAGGTCTTCTAGGTTAGGCATTCCAGACAAGAGAATTGCACATTTAGCGTCATCAATCAGGTTTTTAAATGCATCAGCTAAACTCATAACACTAGCCGTTGAGGTTTGGTTTACCGGCAAAACCTGTTGGGCTTCATCGATAATAATAAGTTGAACTCTTGTCTTTATGCATAACGAAACAATTTGTTTAAAGGCTTCACCATTATCCATTTTTGGCATTGTCGTGTTCGTTATTTCGGTATAGAGCAGTTTATAAACATTTCCCAGCGAACACCTAGCCGTCAGTTTTATATATATAATGCGCTTTTCTGTATAGGTTGAATGTTGAATGTCTGGAAAACTATCGGCATAGGTTTCGGTCAAAACAGATTTTCCAATGCCGGAAGCTCCTATTAAAAGCCCAATTTTTGGTTTTGGTAGCTTGTGAGTCGCGTGCAACCTTTTAACGTATTTTTGTGCTTCACTATAAGCATTGGTCTTAATAGTCCCAATATACAAACTGGCGATAACATTGTCGATATCGTTGTCTTTCAATTGCATTAGCTCCATTCGAATCCTTGTGCGTCTTTGTTAAATACGTTTTGCTTTTCAAATGTATCTGGAGTCTGAAACCCAGAATCATCTGAAAACACTTCATTAATATTAATAGGCTCGTCTTTGTTGTCTTCAGGTATGTTTACATGCGAACGACGACGGCTATTCTTTGGTAATTTGTTATCGCTTACATCGGGTCGAGGTGCTATGTCACCACCTTCGAGTGCTGCCATTTCATTGACTCGTTTATTGTGTTCGCGTCGAGCATTTACTTCTACAAAAGAAACATGGGTTTTTACTTTTGGATTATCATTGAACGCTTTAATTTCTTCACCGGATAAAGGATCAATTACAATTATTGTTGAAGCATCATAATGGTTATAGAAGACATCTACTTTTCCGATTTTTCCGCCATTTTTTACATTTGCCAGCTCAATACACAACGCCTTTAAAGCCTTAGATTTGAAGCTTTGATATTTGAAGCGTATTCCAGTTTGTAGGTTTGGCGTCAATGATTTTTGCTCTGCTCTTGTGATTTCAATATCGAAATCATCGGCAGGCTGTGTGGGATTATTTTTATAGATATTATTCCAAGTCTGCTTCGGTGTAGCGTGCTCTATACCAGAGTGAGGTGCCTCTGCGTACTCTTTAAATATGAAATGCTCAAGTGCTAAGCGAAGTTCGCTCAGTTTTACACAGTTATCATGTTTGGGTTCCAGACCGGATATATACTTCTGTGTAAGTCTGGAGTCCCGATACCCTTTAACTTCGCGAAAAAATCGCTGTCTCAGCGACTTAATAAAACGCTCGATAATACCTTTTCCTGAACCTCTTTTAGTACCGGTATTTTCAAATGCGATTCCAAGTTTTTTCAATCGTTCAAATACTTCTTTGCATTGGTACGCCACTCCATGATCCATGACAAAAAGCTCAGGTATCCCGGAGACTGGGTATGGATAATCTTTAAGCGGATAAACAGTATCGTCTGAAAGAATACTGTTAATGCTTGCAAGCACGCCTGAGGGCGTCTCTCCCCTGAGCTTAGTCTTAGGTTCAATGTGATATCCCACAATCATACGACTTGCCGTATCAATAGCTAAATACAGCGTGAAATAGCCAATAAATATGCCTTTTTCATCTACAAGCCCTAAGCTGATGTGCATTGCATCCAGTTCGACCCGCTCTAGTAGTTCGTCTACCACTATTTTTTTCTTAGATGAGCGAACGTAGTTACGATGAGCTTCTTCGCCATGTCTGCCCTTTATAAAATCCTCTTGCTTTAAATCACCAATCCGCCTTCTAAGCGTACTTTCGTTGGGGAGTAGATCGCGTAAATCAGTAGGACATGCTTCTTTTAATTTCCGATAGGTTGAGGAAACGGATGGCATATTCAGCGTGAGGAAGTGATTATTAATAACGTTTCGCATTAAACGCTCAATTTCGACTGGAAGGCGTTTGCCGCGTTTATTTGGCTTACCAATATATAGTTTCGATAAATCACCTCCTGTACTTCTGTAGTTGGATACTAGGCGCTGTAGCGCACTTTTTGATGGTGTTGGCCTGTCTGTATGACCCTCTTCATCAAGCACCTGTCGAGTCACTAGTTGTGCGTAATACATTTTAGAGTCATTGACTTTAGAAAAGGGACTAGTTGATTCAGCAATGGCCTGTGCTATCTTTTCATCTAGTGCGATTTTCTCGCGCTGAGAAACCGTTAACGTAGAGCGTAAATAGGGGCTGATGCTATCAGCCATGCGGAATTTTTTTTCTTCCCGAGCTTTTTCCAAATCACGTTTTAAGAGAACCTGAGGAGACGCCGTATGAGCATGTTTCAACACTACATAATCTTCCGTTTTCGTATCTACGAAATATTCGGTTTCATGGTAGATAACATGAGTTTTCGGCAACAACCGCTCATAGAAAAAAGACATGCTAGGTAACCCTCAATTTTGTGCTGTCATCAAGTGGCATTGAATAATCAAAAACCAATTTGTGATGGGCGAGAATCGAAAACGGAATATGTGGTCTAAGCGCTAATTTAGAATTCATTTCCAAAAGCTCAGCGAAGGAAAGTTCATCTGTATCAATTTGTTCCAAAAGATAAATTGCACTCTCGCATAGTGGCTTTCTTGTGTGCTTGTATAAGCGTTTCCAGTTTTTAAGTTGGTTTTTGTTTAAATTTTTCTCTGTAAGTAATTTTAAAGGTGACTTAAATCGCCGTTCTATATGACGACTTAGCAATTCAAAATGAAGTTGATATTCAGTGTTTTGAGTACGTTTATGTAGTTTCACTTCAAAGAAGAAGATTCGATCGTCTTTGAGCTTTACCGCACTATCAGGGGTGTATTTGCGCTTTTTCCCGGTTTCATCCAAATATGTGGTGACTACTGGGTGAGAGCGATATTTGGCTATCGAATCATCAAACTCAAAGGCTAGAAAGAACAACTCTTCTAAATAGCTATCAGAAAGAATGTGGAGTTCATTCTTTTTTGAGAAAAAACCTCGACGGATCCGATTTTTGTCGTTGATATTGTCTCTAGCCATGGGGAATACATCCTTTGCTTAGAGACACACAAGAAGCGGACTGAGCTACACTTAATACACGACAGTAGCCTGAAACTAGCACAAGAGTGTCATTACATGGTCGCAAACCATTGTCACTTTGATTGCTTAAGTGTCGTGTCGTCATTATTTGCTCTCGGTAGCTCGTTACGTTTATTTTAAATGTTCTTTTTGCGTTTATCAGTTGTTTGAAATTTGTACAATAAGTTCTATTTGTCAAATTATAGAAATCAAAAAAATAACACTCAACTACCTGATATATATAGTTATTTAGTTGATGTATTATATTTCTTATACCTATGTGTTTGAATTCAAACCTTAATTTCAGGCGTTTTAGTCCATAATTTTCTTTAAATGTCTAAAATGCATAATTTTGTGCTTTTTAGACTGTTTTGTTACATAGCGTTTTATTGATTGAAATAACCTGAAATTTGGCTATTGCAATTTTATTTTTCCTTTACCTGTATAGAGAAATGCAAAGACTGAAACCGGACAATCAATTTGTTTCAAGCCACACTGTTTTGGTGTTTGCTTAGTCCGGTAATCAAATTTGCGTATCTCTCCGGGCATATAGAGAAATGCGTAATGTGAAACCGGACAAATGATTTTTTCCAAGCCAACTGTTTTGGTGTTTGCTTAATCCGGTAATCAAATTTGTGTATCTCTTCGGGTATTTAGATAAATGATTAATGTGAATCCGGACAATTAATTAAAAATTTACGGTGAGGTATGTGCCGTCTAATAAAATAATGAAGTAGGAGATAGTGTGAAATCGGATGAAAATGAAATTAAGCCAACGAGCGTTACTCACGCATTGGCTCTTTTGAGTATCAACAAAAGTTTTATTAGTCGATGTAGAACGACAGTTACTTCAGTACTAAAGCCTTTTATACCGCCATCTTCAACGGAATATAAACAAATTGTTGAAGATGCTATCGCAGAGGTAACAGAAAGATCTCTAAAATGGGCTAGCGCCGTGGATAGAGATACTGCTCGTCAGATTGAAGTGTTGGGTACGTTCAAAACCTCGGAATGTGTGGTTTCCCGGTATCTATTTATTGGAGTTAAACGCCTAGCATTTTATAAACGTAGGCGTTGGATGCATGACGATGAAAAGGGGATATACGGTTATGCTGCACGCGTAGTTCAAAGTGTTGCTTATGATAAATGTCAGGAGTCATGGTTAGAGCAGCAACAGGCTTCTCAGATACTTTTTGACAACGAGTTAGACCTAGTAGGTACATCGTCAGATCCAATAGCATTTTTGAGAGATAAGGGATTAAAATCTCAAACCATTGAAATTATTTTTGAAAAACTTTCAGGTACGTCTTATGCCGACATTGCACGGCAGCGTGGTGGCTCTGAGGATAAGTATAGGAAGTTAGTAAAGCGAGCCTTAAATTCTATTGGGCTTGATATCAATTTGGATAAGTTATCAGCTAATTAAGGTTGATACCCACAAAATTTGCTAGCTATTAAGTTGGCCTAAGTAAGCTTCGCACTTTCGATTACTCTAAGCAAAAAACGTTGATGTGCTCAAGGAAATAGTGGCACACTTAAATAAAAAGCGAAAAGTAAAAATAACTATTTGAATTCGATAGCAAATTCTCTATATAGTAGTTTGAAATATAGTTGTTCATGGAAGATAAAATTGTCAAATAAAAAGCCATCACTTTGGGAAAGAACGAAAGATATTGCAACAACCTATACCGGAACTTTCATTGCTGTAATGATATTAAATCAGCTACTTTTCTTTGGTTTTTGTTTGAATCCTATATGCCTAGTAGCAGCAATGCCGCATGTTTTACTTATTACTGTCGCTATTGGGACTTTTTTAAATAAGGCTGGAAATTGGGGGGAGCGTCAAATTGCAAAAAAGACAACTCAGTCAATAAGCCATGGTGCTAAACAGTTTGGTAACGCATATAGCGGCGCATTAGAAGATATTAATAAAGCAGCGTCTATCGAGCTAAAAAAAGCTCAGGACAAACGCAAGGAACTGGATAAATTAAGAAGTAAATCTGAAAGCATTAATGAGCCAGATACGAAGCAATTACCTCGTGAACTGAACTTTGATAAATACCGGCCATTGAAAAAAACTAAGGTAGAAAAAAATTTAAGCATAACCAATTCTTCAACTGCATTAGAAATAGTTAAAACAAGCTATCACGATCGAACAAAATCTCATCGAAAAGTTTTCATTACTAGAAATAATCTTAACAGTATTGTACACAAAGCGGATGCAACTCGATTCTCTGTGAGCGATTTTGATGCTCTATATCGCTATAGCCTTGCTGATATTCTATCTCACAGGGAAATGGCGCTACTGTGTGTGTATAAAGAAGTTTGCCAAGACCCAAATACTGTCTTTGAGAGTTACAAGAAGGTCGAATCATCAAAAACGAAAGGTAGATACGTATTTGAAGGAGGAGCGAAATCCTATCATAAGGATCAATTTTGCGAATTGTTACACGGCGATTATTTCAATATCGAAATCCCCCCTGAAATTAAAGAAAAGGGGCAGAATACCATCAAACGTTTTAGAGATTTTTGTATGACGAATAAGGGATTGATGAAAACGGATGAGGTTAAATTTCTAACCAAGATGGAAGTCGCTTTTATGTTAGTTAACCCCCCAACGGCTATTAGAGCTACAAATTCTGGGGTTGAGGAATTTGAAAATGTTGACTTAGAGGTGATTGAGCAGCAAATCGATGAGTTGTTAATTGACGCTAACTCCTACAGACAGAAATCTAAGACGAACTCTGACATTATCGATAGGTTAGGATACGGTACTGATCGCGTGAACGAGACAAAGAACCCAGATAGCCCACTACATTCGTGGCATTTTAAATATAAATTGCCTCTAAAAGAGTTAATGCGCCATTATTTCCGTATTAAGTTCAACAAAGACTTATCTTTCGATGGCTTTTTATTAGAAAAATTAGGGTTAACGGCTTGTAAAAAATGTGGTGGTTGAGTTCATCCAAAATCTGATTTGTTTTGTATTAGTCTGTTTACGATCTTACCCTTTATTCAATTTCATATCAGCTTGTCGCAAAACTGGGTGTCCTTACGTTATAACGTTTTGTGCAACAACCGAGTAATTCTCGGTTGTTCGAAAAGAATGACGATGAAACTTACTTTTCAGAATCGCACACTGAACGCTTTTAAGCTCGAACCTGATCTTCCCCTAACTTTGTAGACACTTAGCTTGCCTGTAAATACATGATTTCATAATCATCTGGAGATACATGACCACTCACCGCAGTTTTGGAAGCTGGTAGAAAGCACCATGCCTGATTATTTATAGAGCAAAAAGTGACTCCGGGTAAACGGGGCGAGTTTGATTGTTTGATGGGGCGTGCGTTCAAAAGCCAGAAAGAGCAAAGCCTTCCATGGAAAGTCTGGACAATAATTACATCGTTAATTCTAGTTAAGAACTTATATTTAGCTAGCCCCTTCGATACCAACCAGAGCGCAGCGCAATATGGGTACATGATTTATTTACTTGAAAGTATTTTAGAAGCAAATTCATTAGCAACTTCAGAAGAAGGGCAACCTTTACTCCAAAAGTGGTAACGGTGACGCTTTTTACCGCTAGTTAAAAAAATACAAAAAGATAGTTTGTCTAGTGCTATGAGCAAAGGAGAATTTAACAACACCTCAAATTTTATCTTCAAGTTTACCAAACTATTTTTATAGCCTGAATTTGCTACTTGGCTTTCAAGAGAATCAAGAGACAAGTTTACGGCATGCCAGAGATTATGGGCTTTTATGAGTTTTTCACCGACCTCAATGTACTTAAGTGTATTGCCTTCGAGGAGTTTCACAATTTGCTCTTGGGAGTCAATATCACCAAAAAAAGTGATTAATAAGTCTGCATAGCTTTGACCGGATTCATCTATAGTCTCAAGCTCATTAGCTAATTTGTCGAAATAAAATATGGCACTTTGATTAATTTCGTTAATTTTTATCATATCAATATGAAATTGGTCATTGCTTTGTTGGCTAATACGTTGAATGACCAGAACTGTTAATGTAAGTAACGACAACGCAGGAGCATAAATGCCTGAAAAAAAGCTACCCATTTCGGCCCATTTCTCATGGTCACTTGATAGTTGGTTTCCAAATTGCGAAATATATAAGAACACGGGAATTAACATAAAGCATATCCCTACACACACTCCTAACTTAACAAGTGGTTTTCTCATGTCATTTCCATTTAATATTTTGAGATGATTTTAGTAGATCAAATAAATGTCTAACTAAATCACTGCTTTTACTGAATTGCAAACATAAATTGAGTGGATGGTGAGGACATTATTCTCATTCATAAGTTGAATTATTAAGCTAGGACACAGAATAAAAATCGTCAAATACCATACTTAAATTTGATGTGTTTCTTCTAGGAAGTGCAAGTTAATTAGTATACCGATATAAAAAATAATGAAGTTTATGTCAATATGAAGATACTGTATATAATTACAGTTAATGTTGAAATTTATTCCTATTAGAGCCTCCACAGGTATCGTCGGTTTTGAGTCGCCAGCGGCAGAATACACACAGCTTAATCTTGACTTAGACCAGCTACTGATAGAGCACCCATCCGCCACCTACACTGGTATGGCCGAAGGCGAATCTATGATCGGAGATGGTATATTTTCTGGTGATTTACTGATTGTTGACTGTGCTCAAAATATTAAAGACCAAGACGTCGTGGTGGCAAACCTCAACGGGGTTTTTGTGTGCAAAAAAATCGACAAGGTACAGCGCTGCTTATTGTCTTCAGGTCAGAATCTACCGCCCTACTTTTTAAGGGAGGGAGATGAGTTTCAGATTGAAGGTGTGGTAACACGATCAATCAGATTGCACCGTCCTTTCAAAAAGCAGCTCTAATGTATGCACTGTGTGACGTAAACAGCATGTATGCGAGTTGCGAGATGGTGTTTGACCCATCAATCCGCAACAAACCCGTAGTGGTATTAACAAACAACGATGGCTGTATTTGTGCCGCTTGTGGCATTGCCAAGCGTATGAGGATTGGAAAGAAGTTTGTGCCTTATTTTCAGGTAAAAAAAGAGCTAGAAGCCGCAGGGGCTGTTATATGTTCAAGTAACTATGAGTTATATGCCGATTTAAGCCAACGAATGATGGATACCTGTGCACGTTTTGCCCCGGACATTAATGTCTAATTAATTGATGAGTGCTTTTTGTATTACGGCAAACAATCCTCAGCGCCTCAAGATGGGTGGGAGGCACTGGGAATGCAAATCAGAAAAGCCGTTTGGCGAGAAGTTAGGCTACCTATCTGTGTAGGCATCGGCACAACGCCAACTTTAGCTAAAGTTGCAAATCACGCAGCTAAAAAAATCGAAGGGTTTAAAGGCGTGGCCGTTCTTGATAACAATGAAATACGAAAGACAGTGTTCTCAAAGATGGCGGTAACTGATGTCAGGGGTATCGGTAATCGCCTAGGTAAAAGTTTAAATGTAATGGGCGTTAACACTGCATGGGTATTGGCAAATAAAGACCCGACTCAAATTAGAAAAGAGTTCTCTATTTTAGTCGAAAATACCGTGCGAGAGTTAAACTGCAAGGTTCGGCATAGTTGGGATACAGTGCGTGCCGCTAAAAAAGAAATATATAGTACTCGTAGTTTTGGAGAGCGAATTACCGATTTTGAAGAGCTGCGAAGCGCCTTAGCTAGCCATGCTGAAGTTGTGGCAACAAAGCTACGCAAACAAAAGAGCTTAACGAACAGTATGACACTATTTGCGACTAGCTCACCGCACGATACTGAAGGCTATTTCAGGAAGTCATACTTTCATCCCTTTGCTGTACCTACTAATGACACTCGTAATATTATTAAGGTCATTGAAATTGCCATGTCGCAGTTATACAAGCCGAACGTGCGTTACTACAAGTGTGGGGTGGGTTTGATCGGGTTGCACAATGCAGCGCTGTTTCAATACGATTTGTTCACCCCCTCGAATGACAACCCTAAACTCATGGATTGTATGGATACAATCAACGCAAGGTATGGACGTTCAACCGTGCATCTCGCAGCGAAAGGGTTCGAGCAAAAGTTTGCAATGAGAAGAGCGTTCTTGTCTCCACAATACACAACAAAGTGGAGCGATATTCCTAAGATAATTTGCTAGCAATTAAGCTTATGTCACTCAGTGCTGCATCGTTCAGTTGAACTCACAGCGAAATGGAGGCAGTCAGATTCCTTTTCATGTATGACCGAACCATTGCCATAGCAGTCGTACGAAAGGTAGAAATTGATTTACAAATTTGTTCCATTTCCGGTCAGCCACGACTTACTGACCGACATAGTGGTTATAGCAGAATACAAATCTTCTAATATGCTCGTCTGATAAGCGATTAATATAAGACAGCGGACCAGCAAATCTTGACAATATCACTAAATAGAGACGTAAGTTGACAGCCTGCAAATGTTATGGATGCTGAAGGTATTTAGGCTATTGAATCCTTTAAATCTTCAAAGGCCGCCAATACCGTTTCAACCTCCGTTTTAGATACTTTCAGCTCTTTAATAAGGGTTTCTACGTCTTCGGCATCCCAAGCTTCACCCAGATTGTCGAGGTTATCTTTTAAAGCATCAGCGGCTGCTTTCAGTGCTTTAAGCGTACCTGAAACAGTGGCTAATTCAGCAGCCACTGAGGGGAAAAATAAATCTTCTTTCCCACCTTCAGCCATCGCTTTCCCAATAGCAAACGCATCTTTCAATTCACCAAATTTTTTCGCGGAATTAGCAAGCGTTTCAAATGCCTCTTTTGCTTCACCATTGCTAATTGCTTCAAATATCCCTCGCAATTCATTAATACGTTCCATATTGTCAATGTCTAGGATCTTAACTGCAAAAGCATCAGACGCCACATCCATGGCATCTGGATCATTTTGATCGCAAGCATCACGGTATGCTTTTAATATATTTAATACTTCAAATTCTGTTTTATTTGACATGTCCCACTCCTTTTTAGGTAGATCGTTTACTCGTTAACTTCTGGCGTGTCAGCTTGCCCACCTTCACCTTTGAATACACCTGCCGTAGATTTCACCCAACCAATAGACGCTTTAAGGTTTTCCACTGTCAAATGACCACAACGTTGTCGTAATGAACGTATTCCACCACACTCTTTTAACATTTTAATTGCTTCACCATGTGCTTTAGCCCACGCTTTTGAAGATGCCACCAAACCTGCCAAGTTTTGCTTAACACCTTCTCTCCATGTCAACACAGCTTTTTGATCTTTTAGATACTGAAGGTACTGTTCTCTTAGTCGATCTTTAACACCCAAAAAAGCGTTTATCTCAAAATCAGAATCGTCGTTAATGGCTTCTAAATACATACCTTCAAGTTCATCATAAGAACGATTAAAACGGCTGTTCAAATATTTCTCTTTGTTAGGTCCAAACTTTAACCGAGCAATCTTCCTCTGTGTATTAGCAGAACTCCCTGCTAAAATCCTTATGGCTTTTGAGGAAGCCTCAATTTGTTCTTGCATAAACTCAACAGCTTCATTCATGGCAAACATCGCATCAAGCAAACTTTCTTGACCTTGAATTCGTGTGACAATTTCTGAAACTTTATCAATAACAGCCTTACTGCCTGCCAAAGCTGCATTACTACCTGTAAAAGGTGCTCCAACAGTGGTCAAAATACTGCTCATAGAATCAAACAAACTATCGGCCGCTTCTTCTCCGTCCTCAGCCGCTTTAGACAATGCCGCCAATTCATTTGCATAAGCAGACATAATACTTAGAGAGGTTTCTATCATTGCGATATTTTTAGCAAATGAGTCTTTACCGCCTCCCCAGACATCTAACTCACCATCGATCCCTGTCCAGCCCTCTTTCTTACCGGTTTGTAAATCTTCAACAGTTTGATTAATCGCAGCCAGCATCGCTCTTTGTGAAGTCGTAACACTGGCTTTTAGCTCATCTGAAGCTTTAGCCCACTCGGACATGTCAGGTGTATTCGTACACCCACTGACAAACAGCAAAAGCGTTAATAAAGTAAATAAATGAGATTTCATACAGTATTTCCTTATTGTTATTTAAAGGTATTTAGCAACAATGAAAAATCACGGAAAAACTGTTTAGAAGGGCTTAGATAGAAACATCCATGTTAGCGTGCAATATTTGCATTACTAATACATAGTCGAAAATAGCTATTGATGAAATATAATCCAAATAAATATTTAGCCAGATCTTGCACAAATTTAATCAAAGTTAAGGGTATTCAAATATTAATAGTATTCGTCCAAGAGTTAGTTATACCTGAATGGCCGCTTAGGCATTAAGACGTAATTGCTATCAAAAATGTGGAATGATTGAAATTGGCTGTGGGCTATTAAGAATGACACGTGATTACTCCCGATAAGGAGAGTTGAACTTGCTTAATTCAATAGTCAAGCTATCTTTTTTTGTAAGGAAGTCTGTCGTTTATATAAGTTCAATCACTTGCAAGGAAGCTCCGGTATGGATAGCCTAACTAAAGATAATAAGGTCGCCATCAAGAAGCGCAAAGCCCAGAAACGCGCCCGCATATTTTATTTTACAGTGTTTTATGTTCTGCTAACCAGTGTAGGACTACTCACTTGGCAATGGCTCGCACCGCTTGTAAAGACTAGGTGTGAGTTACATCCCCAATGGTTCTGTGCGTTTGCCGATGTACCCAGTAATTTTTCATCGGGTTATTGGGGCCTGCCAGCGCTACTTTTGACATCACTCGTAGTCATTATTGGCGGATGTATCCCAATATTAATTGTTATTGCACTAAGCAGAATCAAGCGACTTGAAAATTATTGGGTAACCTTTAAAAGTGCGCCGTCCTTCGCTCGAATAAATACAGCATATGAAAAGGGCACGCTCGAACAATTGAGCATTACATTGAGTAATGGTGAGATTCACACATCCAATCCTCAAGATGAGGGCACCTTTTTGCAAATGTGTGACTGGGCAATCACAGTTCATACACCTAGTCATAAGCGCTTAGAGTTAGTCATCCCGCATTTGACCGCTACCGACTTTGCTTCCATTCCACGCTTTCTGCATGCCCTCATAAATCCATTAACGAATAACATTTATGCAGCCGTGTTACACGACTACCTATACCGCGCACCTTCCGATCCTGTGGCCACTCAAATCACTAAAGCTGAGGCTGATGCATTATTGTTTACTGGAATGCGTGCATGTGGAGTAAGTAAATTAACGGCGGCTATGATTTATATAGCGGTGGTGGTTGGGGGAAAAAGCTCATTCAAACGCTTTAGGTAACTATGCGAAAATTTGGACTCGTTATTACGCGATAGCTTAGAATTGGCCTATTAAGCATTATATTAATAGGACAGTTCCAATATTAATGGCTGCTTTAGGAACGCATATAAAATGGAAAATGAAAAAGATACGCATAATAAAAGATTTTATGAGAGCTTTCCCCTTTTCTTAAAAGGAAGTGCAATTGTCGGTGCGATTTATGCTTTTTACTACATCTATGCAGTGTCGGAATTTTCGTTTGTACAGGGAGTCGATAATTCCAGCAAGACTAAGGATACGCTAACAATTGCCTTCTTGCATGACGATGAAAGAATGCAATACTTTGCAAGCCCTCTACCAAAGGAGGTGAAAGATATATGCAATTCTCCGTCAATAGTAAGAGAATATATTGTCGAAAAGAGAGAACAACCAGACGACGTGGAAAAAATTATAATTACTGGCAGCAGACAAAGTTCTTCATTGGAGGTGGAACCGCCAGATATTGATATTTTGGCCGCACTAGAAAAAGTAGGCGCTAAAATCGTAGAAGATGAAACTTCAAAATTTCTAGCGGTTTATTCAACTAAAATTTCAATTGATGGACTTTATAGTCTCTATGCTATTCCAGAGAGTAACCAAAAAAAATGGCAACTCAGTATCAGAGATAAGTGCATTCGGGTTCTTCGCGTTTTTAATGAAAAAGATGAATTGAAAGTGGGCACAGACATTGTATTTAACATCGAATACGCCAAATCTACAGATGCTATAAGGATAACCCCTATTCTCGTCACAATCGATAATGCAGCTGCAAAATCAATATCGCCATTTGTAACAATGGATATAAAATTAGAAACAAATTGGTTAGTTGAGTCAGATTACGAAGGTTCGATCACAAATTTAAGAAACGAAACATCTATGTCATTTGGTAGGTTGCCAATTGGTGAGCCACTATCTTTAGTGGATCATAATGAACTAAAGAATTATATGCAGACTATCCTTGCCATAAAGCTTGTAAACACTTCAAGTTGGATGTCCGCTCCTCATTTCAGGAAAAGTCAAATAGATGATTGCATTGAAAGACGAAAAGAATGTGAGTTCGTTGTTGGCGACATATCTTTTAACCTGCTCGAAACTGGCGAAGGCGCAAAACTCATTTCTGATATTTCTTCTATGATTAACGAGTGAATCGAGGGAGGAGATCAAATGGCACGTCCGCTTTTGGCCAATAGATGAAAAATGCATATTCGAAATAACGGCTATTGGCACATACCGTCTGTTAGGATTGTTATTACTTCCATCTTATTTGGAGCGTCACCACACCCACCCCATCAAACTCCCCGTCATCAAACACGCCACATATATCTGGATGACTCTCCGCGAATTTGATAACTCGCTCAAGCTTTATATAGTCGTTCACCATACGTTCCAAAATGGAACGTATGGTGAACTAATGTTTGTATTGTTGATAGTTTTAGCCTTGTTAATATTCGCTGTCCGGGCTGCCAAATTCTTTCCCGACAGGGCCACCCAAAGCCCCGTTTAACTTTCTTTTTTTGCACCAAGCAATCGCTAGGCTATCGAACTCTTTTGCATCGATGGCTATCTGGACCTGATGAAATTGTTCATTTTTAAGTGCTTGATATTCCTCTGGATTATCAATCTGAATCAGAACCGGGTTTTGATTCTCATCATCGAAACTTATCTCCTGATAGCCACACACGCTAGATTCGGTTGGACAATAAAACCATTCTTTAGTACTCATATTTCTCCTTTGCTATTTATTAACGAGTCTTCATCAGTTACAGATACATCAAACACCACGTTTTTTAAAAAAATTTAGCGGCTACTTCCAAGAAATATTAAACGTAATAGACTCAGGTGCCTTCTCTCCCTCATCAAACACGCCACAAATATCTGAATGACTCTCCGCGAAATTGTTAATTCGCTGACTCATTCTCTCAACATCATTTTCGTACCGACAAAATATCCGTATAGATTGGTTGTCTGTATCTGTAATCGCTCTCACATCGTTCATAGAGTTATCAATATTGTAGTGGCTAGGATTGTCTAAAGGATAAGCGTCACGAGCCTGAAATTGCTGTTTTGCTAGCAATCTAACGGTGCTGACCAGATGTTCAGAGTCATATGCTTTTAGATATTGGCGGCAGTAAGGCATAGTAGTTAAATTTAGTAATCTATTTGTCAGATTCACGTTCGGGCTTGATTTCTGCCACGATAAATTTGCCATCTTGCCAGTAGCCAAGTTCAATATTTCCTGATGGTAAATGTCGTCTCAATCCCCTTGGGAATTTTGGGTCGGGTTCGTATAGTGTGTGCCCCTGTTGAAGGAGGGTACGAGCTAAATCCCCACTCTGAGAATCGCGTTCAATAACATAAGAAAGTTCTAAAATATCGATGGGTGTATCTACGTTTTTTTTCATAATTTTAGCTCCATAAGCTTGTCCAGCCAAAGACCTTTAGGTCTTCTATGACAACCTGACAACGCTTCGATATTTTGAAAGTCTAAGCTGTATACCTTCTTGTGTTGATACCAAATATCTACCATGTAAGCTTTTTGGCCGGGAAGGATTTCAGCGCCTGAGAATGGCGTTGTGTATACGATACTTAGTTCATCTTTATCGAACGCTTGGGCAAAACCGTTTAGATTTTTGTCCTTCAACGGATAACCTTTATTCGTGGTCAACTCGATGACTTTTTGAACAATTTTTAGGTTTATGTTTTTGCTCTTGGTTGTCGTCGTATTTTCTGCGTTCATAGGTGATTCCGTCATTATCTGAATCGAATAATTTACTCAAAGCAAGGTAATAGGTTTAGCTTGGTACTGTACAGAGAGATGTAAGGTGCTTGATTAAAAAATAGGCGAAGTACACAGGTTTTTCAAGGGTGAAAAATCAATAACTATCTGTTTAATAACAAAAAAAGTATAAGTAATCAATAGGTCGAAGAGGCAAGTGAAAATTACAATAGGTGCTAAGTAGTTATAAAGTAATTGTTTTAATGGTACTTAGTTATGAAGTTATCGTGGGATGAAATTAGCCATAGATCAATAGAGTAAATGTTAGGTTTTTTCTTTGTTTATTGCTGCCCAGACGTCATGAGAAACGATTTTTATTCCGAGTTGCTCGTAAGTGTTGCTTGGTCTCCAGCTACGATGCATTTTATTTAGCTGACTATCTTCTTCTTGAGTGATCCACACAACGCGATAAAAACTAACTAAAAGGTGATAATAAGTGGACTTATCTATTGGCTCATGTGAGTGAAAAACGTCTCTGAAAAAAGATATTGGTGTCCAGTGTTCGTATCGAAGGCTTTTGAACGCTTCCCTCGTATTTTTGTCTTTAACTTCGAAGGGTAATTTGCCTGAAATGTCTTTGTAGTTCTCACTTTGTTCTAGTAATTCAAGCGCTTTCTCTGAGATAAAAGGAAAATCTTTCCATGGCCACTCCCTAACAACTTCATTGCCAACAAATGCGAGAAATTTATCACCATAAAGCTCAGTGTTCTCAAAGTATATTTTATGGAGAAGCGCGAGAACTTCCGCTAGATGAGACATTCTTTTTTGTATATTTTGGGCTAATTCAAAATCAGACTTTAGAACCCCATCAGACAAATCACACGAGGGGCGTTTACTCATTTTAAGTTGCTTGGTGCCATTTTCTTCCCAGTGCTTTCTTATCTCTAATGCTTTTGCTTTTGACACAGTTTAACCTTAATTGATTATGATACTTAGTGTGTGGAGGGTTAGAATTTACGTGGAAGACAGGGTTAAACATTTTTATCAAGCCATATCTGAACATCATCTCCGTTACGTACCTGCAACTTGAAATGTTGGTTCAGCCAATCACAAGTTATTTTGTATATAAGGATTAATCTAATAGGTTGGCTAAGTGATAATGCAAGAATGAAATTCTTGTTTCGTTCTAACATTTGAAGCTTATAAGTTTTATTTTGAACGCCAGCGGAGTAATTAGCATGGTAGAAGTCTAATTGAAATATACGACCTCCTTTTGGCGTCACTGCAATTATTTTAATTGGGGAGTAAGACCTGAGATCATCACCAAACTCTTCTGCAATGAATTCTGCTGCATACCAGTGCATCGGCTCTAGTGATATTCGACTCAAAAATAACTCCTTATTCTCTGTCATTCCCGCTAAATCGGATGACTCATCGGAATAATTCCACATTACTTAAAACTTAACAAACATTATGGATGATCAATTTTCGGTTTTTAAATCCTGCATTTAGACCACCATCTATATACAAATAACGATCATTTATCGACTGAGCTGGTTTTACGCTACATTGTTCGTTTAAAAACGTGGAAAGCACCTCTAAAACTGGTGAAGGAGCATTAATTTTTCGTCACGCTAAATGGTTAGAACGAAGATAACTTAAAATTAAGTTATTATGACTACTTTACAACCGTATTAAAATAAACCACACTGGTGTCATCATACGCTTAAATAATTTAAAAATGCTTGAGAAACTTGGGTTTGCACAAAAACAGCGTCTTGCATATATAGACTTCTCCCTCATGTTTAAGGGCGCAATCTTTAGACAAGATTTAATCAATCGCTTCGAAGTAGGGCTGTCAGCTGCATCTCGTGATTTGACGATATATAAAGATCTAGCGCCCAACAATCTACACTACGGCACTAAACAAAAACGCTATTTTCAAACTGAGCAATTTAAACCAGTATTTGAACACGACGCCCAGCGTACCTTAGTAAAATTAGCCAATGATATTTCTGATGGTTTTGATGCAATTGGTGACCTTCACTTTCCAGTTGAAGCTCCATCAAGCTTGAATGTGCCTGATATTTTTATCGTAGCTAGATTGGTACAGGCCATCTTAAATAATAAAGCGGTAAGTGTTATTTATACTTCGTTATCGAGTGGCTCTGGCTCACGAGAGTTAGTGCCGCATTCTATCGTTGATAATGGATTACGTTGGCATGTACGAGCGTTTGATCGCAAAAGCCAAAGCTTTCGCGATTTTGTGTTAACGCGCATTAGTAAAGTGACGTTAAAAGAAGCAGGGGAAGAGAGCGAGCAAGCACCAGCAGATGACGCATGGCAGCGCCTAATCCCTCTGCAACTCGTGCCGCATCCCAAAAATGTAAAACATGCTACCGCCATTGAAATGGATTACGGCATGGAAAATAGCCAGCTTTTGATCAATGTTAGGGCTGCAATGGCAGGATATCTACTAAGGCGTTGGAATGTTGATTGCACCGAACGAGGGGTGCTTAAAGGGGCTGAATATCAGTTATGGTTACAGAACCGTTTTACCCTCAATAAAGTAGATAATTTGGCAATTGCACCGGGATTTGCGGATGACTGATGATGATCTTTCATTGCTTAATACTATTTACATTGTTTAAAAGAGGTGGTTATTAATTCATAAAATGAATATTAAATATTAGGCAAATATAAAGTAGTATACAAAGCTAAGTTTTGGTTCTACAAGCTTATGATAAGTAACATTAATAAAGTGCAGGATAGCGTTTAAATGTTGGTTAATTAGCTGCGAAAAGGCAGACTTTATTGTATTAAGATTATATCGCTTTGGATGTATTTCACTATAAAAAGGACTAGTAATGGCAAGTGAAAAGCAAATCGAACTCTCATGGTTACTCCCAGATCTAACCCAAATTAAATTTCCTCCAGAGACAGGTTTAGAGCTAAGTAGTTTATTTGTCGTTAGCTTATGGGCAATAACACTCTTTGCTGCATTAGTTTTTTTAACCAAATATTTTCGAACAGGAAGGCGTCTCAAATGGCTTTCTAATCTGTTGAAAGATCTTAATCGTGAAGATGTTGCAACTAAACGTACAGATTTGCTTGAGAAGGCAAAAACACGGGATAAAGATATTGGCTTTCTATGGATGGAGTTTGATGAAACTCTCGTCGAGGTTCAACGTCACGAAAGCGTAGAGCTTAGAAATACACTTGATGCAGGCCACTTTTTCAACTCTTTCACATTAGCAAGTGGGGTAACCGAAAACAGATTAGTTGCAGCCGTACCGGGGTTTCTTACGGCGCTTGGTGTGATAGGTACTTTTGTGGGGCTTCAACTAGGTTTGGGACAACTTGAGCTTGGTTCAGGTGTAAATGTTAGTGATATGCAAGATGGTGTCGCGGGTGTCGTTGAAGGCGCAAAAGTCGCATTCTTAACGTCAGTATGGGGAGTTGCTTTAAGCGTTTTATTCAATTTTGGCGAAAAGTGGTTAGAACAGAAAACACGTCGAAAAATCAGAATAATTGAAAACAAAGTTGATTGGTTATTCCCGCGAATAAGGCCAGAAGAGCAATTGCAGATTATTTCGGAGAATAGTTCTGAGTCAAGAGAAGTATTGCAAGGCTTAGCCGAACAAATCGGTGAGAAGATGCAAGAGGCAATGATTACCGCCACTCAAGGTATTCAATCGAGTCTAGAAACTAGTCTTTCTGAAATTATGGCCCCTGCTATTAATAAGCTCGTGGACGAGACCTCGGAAGGTAACCAAAAGGCACTAGAAGGTTTACTAGAGAGTTTTATGGATGGCTTTGGTCAAGCTGGGACTCAACAAAGGGACGCATTAGAAGACGTATCGCTTAGAGTAAACAAATCAGTGGAAGCCATGCAAGCGACTATGACTGGGTTTGTAGAGCAGCTACAAAAAACTCAGGCTGAGTCTGGTGATAGAGAAAAAGCACTCATTGCTGATATTGCGAATCAAGTTAATAGCCTTTCAACGCAAACTGAGTCTATTCATCAAAAGCTAACCGTCTTTGTAGAGAAGCAAATAGGCGATATGGCAACGGAGTTAAAAGATAGCAAAGAAGCTTCGGCGAAGCGTGATATAGAACTTGTTAATACTATTAAGACTCAGGTTGATGAGCTAGTCGATAACTCTCGCAGACAAGGGGAAACGTTAAGTAACTTTGTTAAAACACAACTTGAAGGTATAACACAGTCCTTTGATGAAAGAGATGAACGTGCGGCTCATTTAGAAACATCTCGAAATGATAGGATTGAAAAACAAACAGAAGCAATTTCGACCTTATCTAGCGAAATTTTACGCTCCGTTGAGAAGTCAGTTGCAGAGCAAGTTCACTCGGTGCAACAGCTTATAAATCAAGGAAACACGTTACAAAACAGTATTAACTCTTCAGTGGACGCAAGTGCTCAAGCATCTCAGGCCATGAAGGAATCCTCGATAGAGCTAAAAATGTCATCAGATAATATGAAGATATTAAGTTCGCATGTTAATGAAGCTGGAAACAAGTTATCAGGCGCGATTAAATCAGCCGTTGACAGTACCGCTGATTTAGCACAACAGAATCAACTATCGGCACAAAAAATGGAAAGCTTGCGTGAGAATTTAATGGACGATGTTTCCCAATTCAGCCAACTCACTTCACAACTCAATGGGCTAATTGAAAATACTGCAAATACATTTGGAGATCTCAAAGCAACCCAGAAAGAATTTATCGGCGATTTAAAAACTGAAGTTTATGACCTAGGACAAAAAATGACGAATATGCTTAACGAATATTCTAGTCAGGCTAATGGTCAAACGGCTGAACATCTCAAAATTTGGTCGCAATCAGTTACTGATTACAGCATTCAGATGAACAGCGCTATCAAATCGCTTTCCAGCGTAGTGGATGAAATGCAAGCAAAGTTGGGGTAACAAATGGATAGGTTCCTCTCAAGAGGTAGTGCAAAAGTAGACGAAGAAAACCCTTACTGGATGTCGTTCTCCGACTTAATGTCGGGGCTGTTAGTTATTTTTATACTTGCTGCTGTGGCATTGATCATTGAGTTAACTCAAAAATCTCAGAAAATTGACGCCAGCATTGCAGAGTTTAAAAAGGCCGAAGAAGCCCGTCGAGATATTCTTTTGGATATTAAAGATGAATTAGCTAAACAAAACATTCACGTTGACATAGTTGAAAACGATACTGTGTTGCGGATACCTGAAAGTACACTTTCGTTTGAATCAGCTAAAGATACTCTACCTCAAGATGATATTACTCAGCTCGAAGTACGAGCAATAGGAGTCGCTCTTCACAAAGCAATAACGACCAATGAGCGTTGGAAATATCTAGATACTGTATTTGTTGAAGGGCATACAGATAGTGTAGGTATCTGGTATCGAGGTAAAGGTAATTGGGGGCTTTCAGCAGACCGTGCGGTTTCCATATGGAAACTTTGGCAAACAGAAATTCCAGTCGAGCCGAAGCTTAATGAGTTAATGAACTTCAATAACCAGCTGCTGTTTTCGGTAAGTGGTTACGCGGATACCAGAAGAGTAGATTTAATCGAGGAAACAGAAGAGCAAAGAGCCAAAAATCGTAGGATTGATATTCGATTTACCGTGAAAAAGCCTAAGCTCGAAGATTACGAAAAAGCAAAAGATGTTTGAGCGTTATTTGAGCAGACGGAGCAAAAGATGAAATTTTTTCTGAGTGACTCGGTTTATCGAAATAACATAAAAGTCATTGAGCAGCTTTCTATTGAACAAAAGGCTATTGCTAAAAAGGCTGGTACTGATAACCCCAAATTTAAAGCTGCGTGGAGCAAACTTTTAAACTTATTATCACGTGATGATTTTGAGAAATACCGTTTAGAGAACAGATTTGATGTTCGAGCTTTATCGATTGCGTTGACGGCCAATAGTGAACTACGACGGGCAATTAGAATTGATAAAGTATTACTTAATAAAGTATCCGAAATCCTGCCGTCGGGTAGCTATTTGTTTGTGGAATCTCTATTTCAATATTTTCTTAGTAATTTCAACACATTAAATGATCCAGATGAAATTGGTGATTGGCTTAGCAAGGAGCGCAAACGAAAAGGACTATTTCAGAGTGCGGAAGAAAAGGTACTTTGTAGTGAAGGACCGACATTTTTAGCTAAGCAAGCAATAAGGCTAAATACTAATTTCGAACAACAAGTCAAAAATTGGAAGTTAGATCTCTACGCATCAGGAGACTTCATAAAACAGTCTCAATTGATATATTTTGTACAACAACTACAAGATATACCTGCAAATCAGCCCCATGAACTACTACAGGAAGTTAGCCACGAGAGCGTGGCAAGTAGCCGCTACGATTCGACCGATCTTGTTGGACATGTTGCACTGAGAATATTAATTGATCGCGCCCCTAAACAGGGCGTAGATGAAAGTTGGCAAAATGCAGTCATTGCAATTGCAGGTGATCCGCGAGTCCCTAAAAGCCATCCGAGATACATGAAGTGGTGGAGTCAGCTAACCAATGCACAGAGTAAGAAAGTTCAAGGCTGGTTGTCCAAACTCGATCTCAAATTATTCTTAGAAGCACTTGAAGATTATTCAAAAAGTTCACGTGACGACGATATGATACGCATGTTCCCTTCCAGAAAGCACTTCTTAGAGGGGATGCATAAGGCTGGCACAATAGTGCACACTAAGCTCTATTTATCCAAAAAAGCAGATCGGTATATCCGCAAGAACTACAAACCTGAACATGTACCAGATTATTCAATTGTAGAAGATGGTGATCGTTCAATCATATATGCAGAGTTAACAAGTGGTCATATGATTGAGGGTAGCCATAACTGTCAAATTTGGTTCTATAACAATCTTCATGAAACAGCGCCGGTACTCCAGTTTGGACGCCAAAGTGAGCGTTATCGGAATCTAACGATTGGCCTTAGTGAAAGAATGTATGAGTATGGTTGCGAAGCATACGATCATTTCCCCCACTCACCCGCAAATTATAGCTGGCAAAGACGTTCTCTTGAGGTTCTTAAAGGTATGGGCGTGAAAATTAGAGCATCAGATGTGCTTAGCGAAAATGATTACAGTAAATACAAACGCCTTTACGGAGTAGGTTAATGAAAAACTGGATTTCATCCTTATTCAGCATTAAGGAGTCAGGCGCTAAGTTTGATTTTGAATTGAATACAGAAAGTGTTGATTTTTACTGCCATGAATACAAATTTAAGCAGATTAAGAGTGGCAATGCAGACGAGTACCTAACGGCACAGTTTGTTACTTTACAAATGTTAGCAGAAGAGGGAAGCGCTGAAGCTATACCAAACGGATTTATCGTTCCCCACGAGGTTGTTGCTTCATTAGATGAGGATGTACATCAGTTATTGAACTTGCCTAGCAGATGGCAAGGCAAGGCAGTCGCAGATATTAAAGGAACGACATCTGGTGACTCATTCCATCTGACAATAAAAGTGGAATCACCATCAGGGAAGATGACTTCAGCGTATCAAGTTAACGGAAGTATTATTCAGTTTGGTGAAACAAAATTCACTTTAAAACTAGATATGTTTAGTATATTTGAAGCCTTGAAATACTATTCAGCATCAGCAAAAAGTGAATCAGATAACTTACTGTTATTGCACGTTCTGCAAAAATCCCAAAAATCTGGTGCCCCAATCTCCCTCGGGCAATTCAACAAATTAGACATTCACGTTCCTGATAAAATTGCAGTGGAAGCTGAACGGGATCAGTTAGGTAACCTAATACTTACGCCAAGTATGGGACAGCATGCTAATCACGAAAAGCTACAAAGAGTTTTAGGTCAGCTTCAGTCAGAAAATGGCCGCACACTAAAAGTAGGAAAAGAGATTATTCTCTTTAATGAAAAAACGGCACAGGCAGCCAAAGAAATCATAACCAATCGAACTATTCCTAAGTCACAAGTTGAACAGTTCTTAAAGGCTCCGGGGGCATTTCTGGACGCATCAATAGTAGATTTAGATGTAGGTTTTGCTCTGCGTGTAAAAGGAGCCACCAGATTTAAACATGCTTATTTTGGAGAGACCGACGAATCTGGGATAGACTGGTTTGGGCAAAACCAAGCGTCAGCACAAATTTTACCGATTTCTGCTGTGAACAAAGTAGTTAAGACCCAAGAAGACTTAGAGCAACTTACACAATTAATTACCGATGCAAAAGTTACTGGAGCAACTGAAATTCAGTTTCAAGGCAAAGGTTACGAAATTGGAAGCCAAGCAGAAGTTTCAGATACCCTCACGCAATTAGCGCAAAAAATTGATAAGCCAGAAGACGATGGTGATGAACCAACATCTCCTACACCGCCCGAAAATGAAGCCCCTGATGACATCGATGATAGCCCAATTGTCATTGACATAGCACTCAATGATGATGAATTAGACAACCCATCAAAATTGGTTCAAGAAGCACTAAACGATGTGCTTTTTAGTGAAGATTTAGATTGGAGTAATCACAAACGTACCCCATTTCCACATCAGCTAACGGGTGTTAAATGGATCTTGGGTTTAGAAGAAATGGCGCGTCACAAAGAGTTAGTAAATGGTGCACTATTAGCCGACGATATGGGATTAGGTAAAACATTTATGTCGCTATCAGCGATTGAACATTATTATCGCCTATGTGAAGACAGTAAAGAAACATGTCGGCCGACCCTAATTGTGGCCCCGCTCAGCTTATTAGAAAATTGGAAAGATGAAGTAACCGAAACATTTAACGAGTCGCCATTCAGGGATATTATTATTCTTCAATCTGATGGTGACCTAACGCAATTTCGTGACGGTAGCACGGAGACAAAAGCATCTAATATCGATGATGAAACGTTAGAACCGAGATACTCCCTAAAATTCGGCGAAAAACATGGCCCAAGCCGCCTTGATTTGCCTCGCCGTATGGTTATCACTACATATCAAACACTACGTGACTATCAGTTTTCGTTATCGCAAATCGACTGGGGGATTGCTGTTTTCGATGAAGCACAAAATATCAAAAACCCAAATGCACTGCAAACTCGCGCAGCCAAAGGCTTAAAGGCAAAATTTAAATTGCTTGCAACAGGCACTCCCGTCGAAAATAGCTTGGCAGATTTTTGGTGTCTTATGGATACTGCTTGCCCCGGATATCTCGACTCCTATCAAACATTCAGACAAAACTACATTACTCCAATACTACAAGCAGCGGGCGATGAGATTGATCAGGTGCGCGGAACATTGGGGAGGCAACTTCGTGAAAAAGTAGGTGCATTAATGTTGCGGCGAATCAAGGAAGATAACCTAGAAGGATTACCACAAAAGCATATTTTTGTCGGTATAGAATCCTCGGATTGGCAATATAAAGCTAAGCTACACGCCATCATGACGCCATATCAACGGAAAGTGTATGATGGCTCGATAGAGGCACAACTTGAAGACGAAGAGAGTCATGTATTAACGACCTTAATGCGCCTGCGAGATAGTTCTTTGCATCCACGTTTGACTGATGGTGGCAGGCTGGATGCGCCAACGTCGAAACTCGAATTAAAAACATTATTCAACGAATCAGCTAAGTTAGAAAAAGCCGTAGAAGTATTAAAGGATATTCAGATTCGACAAGAAAAATGTATTATTTTTGCAGTTAACAAACGCTTGCAGCGCTTTCTAAGTATTGCTCTAGGAAGTTACTTTGGTTTAGGGCCATTACATGTAATTAATGGAGATGCAAAAGCCATTGTGAAGAAAAAGGGCGCATTGAGTCGTAAAACCATGATTGCAGACTTTGAATCCAAAGAGGGCTTCAACATTATCATTATGTCACCCGTTGCGGCTGGGGTTGGCCTAACAGTAGTGGGTGCAAACAACGTAATTCACTTTGAGCGCCACTGGAATCCGGCAAAAGAAGCGCAAGCAACAGACAGAGTTTTTAGAATAGGCCAAGTAAAAGACGTCAATATTTACGTACCTATTTTACACCATCCTGAATTTGAGTCGTTCGATGTGAACCTGCATCGATTGCTGTCGCAAAAGTCTATGCTTAAGGATGCAGTCGTTACGCCCGGAGAGGTTATGCCCAGTCCTGCTGGCGCAGATAAACACCATCTAAGGACAGAAAGCATCATTACTTTTGACGATATGCGCCGCTTGAGTTGGAAACAATTTGAAGCATTAACAGTGGAGCTGTTAGCTCGTGAATATGAGGCCGATAGTGCATGGTTAACAAAAGAAGGTTCAGATTTTGGAGCAGACGGCGTATTAACCAAAGGCAATGAAGCTATCTTGATCCAAGCTAAACATAAGCAAGGTGCATATAAAGGGCACAACGCTGTGCAAGAAGTGGCTAATGCAAAAACTCTTTACGCAAATAACCTAGGTAGGGAAATCACCATTCAAGTGTTTATCACCAATGCAACACAGTTAGCGAAGAATACACGAGATATAGCCAAACAACTTGGTGTAACGATTATCGACGGAACCGAATTGGCCGAGCTTTGTGAGCGCCATGCCATTTCGTTTGGGCAAGTTATCACACGCTTATCGAAACAACGCTACGTGATTAAAGTTGACAGCAAAAATACAAACCAGCCAAGCCTTGAAAAGGCAATGCTCTAATAATTACGAATAACAAGTTTAAACCTCATCAACACTCCACTAGGAGTGACCTACTTAAGGAAGTAAACCCAACATGGTAGAACAACACAAAAAAGCATTGGAAAAACAACTTTGGAATATTGCCAATGCGCTACGCGGTAACATGAGTGCCGACGAATTTAGGGATTACATATTAGGTTTTGTGTTTTACAAATACTTGTCTGAGCGTATGGATTTATACGCTGACGCAGTGCTAAAAGAAGATGGCATTAAATTTGATGCGATTGACGAAAACAGCGAACAAGGTAAAGAGTATCTCAACGCTATTAAAGAAGAGGCCATCGACCACTTAGGTTACTTTTTAAAGCCCAGCGAACTATTCCATGTGCTGGCCAAAAAAGGCGAGAGTGGTGAATTTATATTAGAAGCGTTAACCGAGGTGCTGAATCACATTGAGCAAATCACCATGGGTACGGCGGCAGAGGACGACTTCAACGGCCTGTTCGACGACTTAGATTTAACCTCAAACAAGCTAGGTAAAACCGAAAAAGCCAAAAACGAGCTTATTTCTAAAATATTGATCCACCTCGACGACATCGACTTTTTGCACGACGAAACTGAAATTGATGTACTGGGCGATGCCTATGAATATTTGATCGGGCAGTTTGCTTCAGGCGCAGGTAAAAAGGCGGGCGAGTTTTATATAATGTCATCTTTAATTTTACCCTACAAATACCACATTCATTTGGCTGCTTAAGTTGTTACCTTTATATTTAGCATTTACTACATAGTTTATTGTTGGATTTAGATGATATTAATTTTTAGTAAAATACATTCCCCTCATAATAAATAGTCTGCTAGTCCACCACAAATAGATCTTCTCTAGGAGATGAGTTTGTCAATTTCACCTGATCCAATATCAGTAAGTTATCTAATAAGGTGAATCGCAATGATCACTTCCAAGTTAACCGAAATGAGATGGTTGCTGAACTATCATCCAGTTTATTATCGATAGCACTGCATAAATCAGGATTCGTATTTGCGAATTTAACAACTCGCTTACTGATCTTCTGTACATCCTTTGAGTATCGGCAGAATAACCTTATAACGTTTTCAGTCGAATCAACTATCGCTCTCACGTCGTTCATCGAACCATCAATATTATAATGATCAGGGTTTTGCAATTGAAAAATTCCACGAGCTGAAAATTGCTCTGTGGCAAGCAGCTCAATTATATTCTCTAAACACTCACCTCCATTTAATTTGAGATATTGATGGCAGTAGGGCATGCAGATTACTCTCAGTAAAGTTGTGAAAGGTGCTCAATTTAAGTCCTACACCTATTTCCTAAAAACAAAAAAATGTAGCGTTTTTATTTTGCCTATTCTTTGAATCCCTCTCCTCTAATTACGGATGTAGCTATAAACATTCCGTTAGAAAATATACCAATTTCTAGCCTACCTGAAGGTGATAATCTTCTTAGATGATTCGGCATGTCTGGGTCAGGGCTATACAACACATTCCCACTAGTAAGCAGGCTCAAAGCCAATGTACCGCTTTGAGAATCTTTTTCGACTTCATCAGCCAACTTCATCACGTCAAGATTATTCTTAGTCATAGATTGTTCCTGTCAAAAGTTTATCTTGTAAAATAGGCACCTAAACATTTTACTAAAACACAGGTTAAAAATAACTAAAAGGTGATTCTTGTAAATTGTCGAAAATCACCTATTTGTCGGTTATTTGCTAAACTAAATAAGTACTCCCCCGACATCACTGCCGCTTTTTGGGGGACAAATCTGTCCTCCTTCCTCCAGAAGTTTATCTACGACTTTCAACACAGACTGCTGCATTTTTGGGTTTACTTGAGTGTTGTTTACTAAGCCAAATAATAGGCAGTCATTCACTTTGCGAAAAAGAAAGGTTGGTTCATAACCAAGGTATTTAAATTGCTTGTCAATCCGCTTTGCAAATAACAGCATGTAATCAGCGAACCATTTTGATGAGTGAGCCTTTGTTTGGTCATCTTCATAAATTAATGAGTACATTTCACGGACCTCTATGAAGACTGTTTTATCTTTTACAGTATAGTATGCATATAATTTTTGTTGAAAAAATGATGATTCTAGCCATAAATTTAATGGCCTGATTCTTAAAAAATGTAATATATTCGCTGCACCATTGTCTGCATGGCTTATGATTAAAGCCAATTCCTCTGTAGTGCCATCTTCTAGATCAAAATTTAGCTGCAATGCGCTAATTTGATTATCTTCAATTCGTTTTAGGTTTTTATTTATAATGAGTTCTAAAAGACAGTTTGGAGGACATATAGCCTTATCAAAGTACTGTTTTAATGGTACGGAGTGAAGATCAAAGAGTTCTTTCATGAAGTCGTGATCGGCTTCAGAGAGAGAAAATAAGGGGAGTGACCATGTGCTGGGGATATATGTTTTTTCGGCACATTTTGTTAAACAAGCCCAAGAGTTTTTATTATAAATCTTCGCTACTATGTCTTGCGATTGGCCTAAGGTGAGGCTGGAATTTTTTGATATATGTTTGGCGTGAGCTTTAAAATCGTTTAATGGTGGGTAAATAGACATCATTTCAATAATCTCCTTAAACTTGTCTGCCCACACCTCAAGTTAAATGGTGATATTGAAAATATATATATTCAATTAATTATAAAAACGCTACTTCCGCTTTGTATGTGTGGGATACGGGTCGCGTACAACCGTAATTAAATTTATAAGGCTGTCTCTTATACACATCTCCGAGCCCACGAGACGCTACGCTATCTCGT
>OLGX01000070.1_pt1 | contig 65348 bp, 58 predicted proteins | sample 1609451 | NCBI WGS metagenome assembly OLGX01 (sample SAMN05416834, study PRJEB24817) | seawater metagenome | isolation source: Sea water | place: Canada:Atlantic | collected 2013-07
ATTTTATCTACCTCTCTTAAAAGTTAGAGGCGACAACTATCCTGACACAGGGGGAGAAGAAGGTGCGGCTATATTTATCGATGAAGCCGACAGCTTATTTTCAAGCCGTGAGGGCGCCAAAAATAGCTGGGAGGTTCAATCCGTAAACCAACTATTGTGTAACCTTGAAATGTTTGAACTTCCTTTCTTTGCCGCTACCAACTTTAAAAAGCGTTTAGATAAAGCTTTACTGCGTCGATGTGACTTCAAGCTTGAACTAGATTACTTAACACCTGAACAAGTATCACGAATGATATTAAAGTTAACAGGCAAAAAAGCCTTGGCGAAAAGTGAGAGCGCTAAATTGGTTGGATTAGATCGCATAACTCCTGGTGATTTTAGCGTGATAGCACGAAAAATGCGTTTTTTGAATAAAGCGCCGACATCGATTGAAGTATTAGAGTTCTTGTTTGAAGAGCAGAAATTGAAAGGCGATTGTAAGCGGCGTATAGGTTTTTAATTTCGTGCTTGTAGAGCACCTTATAAGTTTTAAAACTTAGTTGTTTAAAAGCCTACACACATCCTGAAAAACATGTCATTTATATAGTTCGCATATGGTGATAATTAATATCTGTAAATAGAAAGACTTAATAAATCCAAAGGTCTTTCTATGAGTGATATTTCATCTAACCCCTATAACATAGTAGTTAACGGACATGAAAAGTATGTATTCAATTTTAAGCATATTGCTAAGAGTATTAAAGATGAAGATAAGTTGATTTATATTTTTAGTTTTAGTACTGGTGAGGAAAACTGGATAAATGAATGCGAATATATAGAAAAAAACAAAGAGGAAATTAAAGATATTGATCTAATGGCTATATCAAACTCAAAGCATAAAAAGTTAAGAAAGCATGAAAATTTTAAACATCCAGGCACCACTTTGATCATTGAAGATAAAGCTACAAGGAAGAGAAAAAGGTTATTTAAAGTAGCCTATGAGGTTGGTAAAAAATCTTTTTTAGATAAGTTTAGTTTTTCAATTAATATTAACGAAAGCTTGGGAGAAGAGTTTATAAAAGAGCTTTTAAAAAGTAAGCTCTACACAACAAAAAGAGTCGTTAATTCTGGTTTTTACAAGTGCCGTATCAGTAATAAAAATGAATTTGCAAGTTTTGAATTCCTTCCAACTAAAAGTAATATTTCCTATGTTAAATGTACATTTAACCCTTCAAAAACGGATTTAAATTTCATTAGAAGTACTTTTTTGTTACTAAAGTCTGTTTGCGGTAAAGACTATGAAAGGGTCATTCGAACTTCAAGTTTACTTAGGGTTGACTGCGCACTTGATATAAAAGGAGTAAAGGCTAAAAATTGTCATTTAAATTTAAGTGGTTCTCGTCACACAACAATATATTTAAGTAGTGAAGGTATTGTTGAAACCAAGGTTTATGGTAGAACAGGAAAAAGGTTTCAAGTTTACGATAAACTTTGTGAGCAGGGGATAAAAAGTAAAGAACCAGTTACAAGATATGAGATTCAATTAAAGAAATTTAACAAAAAAATTGATTTAGAATCAGCGTTTGATGCTTTCAATGCGATACCTAATGTAAGAAGGTACAGTTGTAAGAAACTAAAATTGAAACTAAAGAAGCTTGATTATTATCTACTGAAACAGCTTGGTGTAACAGCTTTGAGATCTTCATTGCAAACAGATAATGAGAAAAGAAACCTGAGGCGTATTTTGGAAGTTGCTGAAAAGGGAGAGTTTGGGGAAAGATTAATTGGATCAACACGAAAGGAGCTGAGAACTATACAAGAGCTTCTTTTTAATCCCTAGCTTTGGTGATGTTCTTAGCACTGTAAATTTATGGATGGATAAATTAATTCTTAGCTATTAGCTTTCATTATTTTATATATGTAGGCGGTAATTGGTTATTATTTAATTGGTGTAAATGAGCTCAATAGCTTTTTCAAAAGCATTCTCCAATTTGAAGAGATTTAAATTAACCATTGTTAATTTTCCTCCTATACTAGTTGTATCAGGACATTTGGTTTTAAGAAGATCTAAAAAGGTAGACAAATGGCACTTTGGATAAAAGTTATTGGTGGTGCGGCTATTGGTGTTGGTGCTGTAGCCGCTGCACCTTTTACAGGTGGAGGTTCTATTTTGGGAGCAGCTACCTTAGTTAGTTCTCTTACTGGCGCGGGAGCTATAGCTGCAGGCGTGGGAGCTGTGGGAGCAACTGCTGGCGCAGTTGCAAATCGTAGAGAGAAAAAACTGGAAAAAGATAAAATATTTCAAGCTAAAAAAGAAGGGAAGCAGGAATCTGAAATTGAAAAAGCTATTGAGATAGAAAAGCTAAAGGCTGAACTGGCATGCATTCTTGCTGATATTGAGATACGTGAAAATTTCCTAGTTACAGCTTTTGCTGTTGGTATATGCGCAGCTAACGCAGACAATGAGATTTGTGAAAGCGAGAAGGAGGAGATAGAGGAGCTAGTGGCTGGGCTAGGAAGAAACAAAACTTTATCTAAGGTCACTCAAGATAGACTGAAAGAGTGGTATAAAAATCCACCTAACCTAACGACAGTTTGGGCAATAATAAAGAATAACAAGCTCGATAGCCCTGACTATTTAGAGACATTCGATAAGATCGTGAATATGGTTGTATGGGCGGACGGCGAAAAGAATATTCATGAAGATGAATTTATAAATGCTTGGAATAGACTAGTAGCTTAAAGGAGTAAAGTTGTGAACGGTTTAGATAAATCAAAGAAAAGAAGAGAGAGGCTTCGTAGTTTGAAGAGGCATTCTCATCTTAAATTAGTGCAAGAAGCCATGCCAGATAATAAGCACTTAAAGGGAAGCATCGACGAGGGTGCTGTATTATTTTCAAATATGTCGCATGAGTATTCACAACGCATTACCACATTTAAACCGTCTATTAATGATGACGATGTTCAAAATTTTATTAAATGTCTTGATAGCAATTTTGACCCATTTCAAAAAGTTTTAGAGCCTGTTTTTTTAAGTTTATTAGATGGAACTATGCGAGCATTTAAAATGGGAACTAAACAAGGAATTACAGCATCGAGACTCTATAACGAGTGCAAGTCTTTTTCCTATGAATTACCGGAAAAAGGAATGGGGATGCTTGATAGCTATACAGAATATCAAAATGAAAAAGAAAATATAGCTCAGTATGACAGCCAGTCTGAATTTAAAACGGGAAAAATTTTCCGTGATGATTCACAGGTAAATATGCGCGATGAGACAAAAATGTCAAAAGCTCACTCTGTACACTTTAATGATGAAAGAGTTGCAGAAGATGGATATGGCGGTGGAGATCTTATTTATGAGAATAAAACCCATGCTAAAGGGGTTGATAAAGAAGCACAGAGAACTGAAATTGATCATGCGGTCTCGTGTTCTGAAGTATGTAATAAACTAAAAAAAAATAAAGGTCTTACTGATTCTGATATAAAGGATATTGTTAACGTCGATGATAATTTAGTGGCGACAAGTTTTAAGAATAACAGGGGGGCTAAAATCGGTAAATTTTCTAAATCAGGAGCTGATTTACAAAAAGAAATAGACAGTGGATATGTCGAAAACTCTAAAGGTAAAAAGCACTATCTTTCTGAAAGTGAAATTACAACTCGAAAGAATATGGTGAAAAAAATTAAAGCCGCACAACAAGTTATTGATAAAGAAACTAATAAAAAAGTATCTGAAAATCTAAAACGAAATTCTGAAGTACAAAAAAAATTAGCCAGTGATGCATCTATGGCAGCGGCGAACCAGTCTTTAGGGGATCTAATAATTTTATTTATAAAGCCGCTCTACTATGAGCTAAAGGATTGCTTTGTACAAGGAATTGAAGGTGGGGTTAATGCAGAGACATTTAAGTCTGCTTTATCTACTCGTATCAATAGGATGAAAAGCTATATTTATAAACAAGCTGCGAATGCACTTGGAGAAGGTTTATTATCTTTTTTCAAAAATTTTATTTCAATGTTATTGGAAGGAATCGTAAATTGTTTTGTTGGTATTTTCAAAAGCGTATTTCGTATGATGAAGGAGGGTATTAAGGCTCTCATGCAGATTATGCCAATTTTAAATGATAAGAAGAAGTCACCTTCTGAGAAAGGGGATGCAATATTGAAGTTATTGGCCAGTTCTTTGACCATATTTGCAAGTATTGGAATTGAGTCTTGGTTAAATTCTTTGGGCATAGGTGAACCATGGTCAATTATTATATCTTCGATTTTAACCGCAGTACTAACAGCTTTAACCATGTACCTTTTAGATAAACTAGATTTATTTGGAGTAGAAGAAGATGCAAGGATTGCAAAGGTAGATGAGCTATTGACTATGAAAATTAACGACTCTAAAGAGTTAATGATAAAGAATCTCGATGCTTTAGTGTAAAAGTCTAAGCTATATTTTGTTACCTGACTGAAAGTGATTATATTTAAAGTGTGCCAAAAGCTGTGCCAAAGTGGTACTATACACGTGAAAGATAAATTTTAACGTATTGATTATTATATTTATATTTTAGTCTACCTGTTCACTTATAGGCTGACTCACTCATTCAATATAAAGCCCGCAGTTAACACTGCGGGCTTTTTTGTGTCTAAATTTTATTGATTTAAATAATATTTTTCCCTTGCTCTGGATCCCTTGACTGCTCTGCCTGTTCGCGTATTTCGTCGGTATCGCTGCTTACATCGTTAAGCGTTAAGGTTTGTTCATGTGTCTCAGACCTTACCTCAATATTTGAATCTTGCTTGGGTATTGAGTTTATAAAATCTGTACTTGAACTAGTTAATAAAATCCGTTCTCGGGCATCATCCGGCATACTAATTTTTTGTTCGGTAAACTCATTGACTAATTCACGCATTATTTGAGAGCTTACTTTTAGGGGGCTGTGCTGTTGCCCATTTACCCAAAAATATAAAATAAAGTTTATGGTTGATGAGCCTAAATTCTTTATAAGTACTTGTGCAGGGGGATCGCTTAATACCGCGGCTTGTTGATTTATTATATTTAGGGCTAGCGTTTGCGCGCTGCGTATGTCGTTATCGTAACCTATACCTATTTCTACTTTACCGCGCATTTTTGGGTTGGCAGTTAAATTTTTTATGGTGTTTTTATATACTGTAGCATTAGGAATTTGAATGTGGTTTCCATCGTAGTCAACAAGCGTTGTTGCGCGGGCTGTTACTTTTTTGATAACGCCTAAACGTCCATCTACTTCAATGACGTCGTCTATTTTAAACGGGCGCTGCACACTTAAAAGTAAGCTTGCGATAAAGTTTTCAGCAATGTCTCTAAAAGCAAAGCCTAATATTAAACCTATTAAACCGGTCCCGCTCATTATAGCTACCGCAAACTCAGTGAGCCCAGCTAAACGTAAAAATAGATACAGGCCTAATAAAATGATTAAAGTGCTAATACCGCGCCTTGCGACAAGTAACACTAGTTTACTATCGGTTACAAAAGAGATCGGCTTTGTGAGCAAGCGTGAAAGAGGGCCAGCTGTAAAATAGCTAATAGTGAGTAAGAGTAAACCTAGTAACAAGGTGGGTAATATTTGCGCTGTAGCGTGAACTAATTGCATGGTTTGGTCATAAAAAAATTGCCATGAAAATACACTTTCATCCATTACGGGGTTTAATGACGGTGTACTGGCAGCTGATTGTACGTCTGATGCTATTGTAGGCATTGGGTTTCTTCCGTGTTTAATTACTTTTACTTTAACAGCAAGTTTAATACCAAACACCTTTTTTAAGTTGGCAGTTATTTTGCTTCATTAAAGTACTAACTATAGTGAGATTAAGTATGAAAAAGCCAAAAAGAGGTCAACATGCAGAGCAACCAGCTCATATTCCAATTAAAGGCTGGTGGGATATTGCAAAGCGTATTTTTGCGCGCATGAGTAAAGACAATTTATCTTTAGTGTCTGCAGGTGTGGCGTTTTATGCGCTACTTGCTATTTTTCCAGCCATTGCTGCTTTGGTTTCTATATACGCTTATTTTGCTTCACCTGTGGAGATCAGTGAGCATCTCAGGCAGTTTACATCCTTAATACCAAGTAGTTCACGTGAGCTGATTTTATCGCAAATCTCAGATCTCACACAAAGCTCTCAAACACGTTTAACCTTAGGGGCGTTAGGCACACTATTACTCACTATTTGGAGTAGCTCTAAGGGAAGCCAAGCATTAATTACAGCCTGTAATATAAGTTATCATGAATACGAAAAGCGCTCTTTCTTGAGGGCGCAGCTTGTTCGTTTTATGTTTTCGGTAGGCGCTATTTTAGTCGCTATTTTTGCGCTGTTGATTATTGGTATCTTGCCCATAGTACTCAATTTAGTGGGCCTCAAGGACAGTATTGATTTGTTGATCAAGGTTGTGTCGTGGCCAATACTGGCACTTACGTTTAATTTTGCATTAGTGCTTTTATACCGTTATGCACCGCATAGAAAAGCCGCTAAATGGCGTTGGATAACGCTTGGCTCTGTTATTGCAACCGTATTTTGGATTGTGGCATCTATTGGCTTTTCATTTTATGTATCGCGTTTTTCAAGTTATAACGAAACTTATGGATCGCTGGGTGGGGTGGTGATCATGCTTATGTGGTTATATATAAGTGCGTATATTGTAACCTTAGGTGCCGTTATTAACGCAGAGACAGAGCAGCAAACAGCGAAAGACAGCACAATCGGGCCAGAGAAAGAACTAGGTGAACGCGGCGCTTATGTTGCTGATCATCTGGGTATCAAAAACGATTAATTAACCGCTATTCTGCAGCTATTATTACTGTAAGTTGCTCTTTAAATTCTTGTGCTGCAGGGCCCAATCTATCTGCGTCGTTACACATTAAATATAAGTTAAGAGGACGCGTAGTGCCTTGTTCAAGATTAAGCACTTTGAGGGTATGATCATCAATTAGGTGAGCGACTTGATTGAACGGAAGCCACGCGTAACCTAGGTTTTGGCTCACCATATCAATTGAATTGCGCAAATGGCTGACTGTCCAACGCATATCTGCGCCTAGCCACCCTTCGTCTTGGCTGGTGTGTGTTGCAGAGTCGCGCACTACAATTTGTCGATGTTGTTTTAAATCTCGAAAGCTTAATTGATCTTCGCGCTGGTTAAGTGGGTGATTTGTATGTGCGACAGCAATAAATTCAATGTCTGTTAATTTACTGCAACTAATACCATAAATAGGAACTGATGAAATAGCTAAATCAACAACTGCATTGTTGAGTAATTCGTTGGCACCGGTTAACACGCTTTCAATTAAATCTATTTTTAGCAATGGATAAAGCTCACTTGTTTTAGCAAGCGCTTGGTACAAAATAGGTTGAGGGAATACTTCATCAACTGCTATTTTTAATGTGCTTTCTACACCTTCACTTAGTGTATTTGCAACTGACTCTATTTTATTCGCTTCTTCAATTAAAAACTCTGCGCGGCGCAATATAAGTTTCCCACTTTCAGTTAAAAACGCTTTACGACCTTTAACCTCAAGTAACTTTATTTGCAAAGCAGCTTCTAATTTTTGAACTGCATGATGAACCGTTGACTGGCTTTTGAAAACTGCGGCGCTTGCGCCTGCAAACCCGCCATGGTCCACTACGGCTTTAAACATTCGCCATTGATCTAATGTGGGTTTTGCCATTGAAATTCCTGTTAATGCTTTATTTGCCTACGTAACTTGACCGCTCAAAGCGATTATTTATTGCATAACAACAGTGGTTTAATTAAACCCAGGTTTGAGATAAGTTTATTATTCAGCAATCAGTCAACTTAGAAAGCATTACTCTTTTATTAGTGATTAGCGTCATAAAGTCATTTTTATTAAGCGGTTTAGAAAATAAATAGCCTTGTCCATAATCACAGCCAGCTTCAGTTAGTAGCTGGTACTGTAATGGTGTTTCAATGCCTTCTGCTATTACTTTTAAACCAAGCTGATGAGCCATTACAATAATTGCCTCGCAAAGCGAGAGCTCTTGGCTGTTGGCTTTAATATTATCAACAAAGCGTTTATCAATTTTTAAATAATCAGTGTCCATTTCCTGCAAGTAGGCCAGTGAAGAGTAGCCAGTACCAAAATCGTCAAGCGCCAATTGCATCCCCGATTTCACAATTTGTTTGAGGCGCTTTTGTGTAAGTTCCTCAGGGTTAACCATTAAGCCTTCCGTTATTTCTGCAACAATAGACGAGGGGGGAATTTTAGCGGCATCAAGCATGGCATACCAATCATCAATGCCACTATTAGCAGTAGATAGTTGTATGGGCGAGACGTTTATACTTATTTGAAAATCGTTATCTGTAATTTTTTTTATTTCGGCAAGCGTTTCTATTGCTTGCGAAAATACAAATTGCCCAATGGCATTAATTTGTCTTGTTTCTTCAGCAAGTGGAATAAACGCAACTGGGCTTATTAGCCCCTTTTGCGGGTGTTGCCAGCGTATTAAGCCTTCGGCCTTGTGTATATGTAAATCGTTAAGCGACACGATAGGCTGATAAAATAATTCAAACTGGTTATATTCTATTGCACAGCGCAAGTCTTTCAGTAAATGCATGCGAGCCTGTGCGTGCTCTCTCATATCCCGAGAGAAAAACTCAAAGCCATTTCGACCATTACTTTTTGCTTTATACATAGCCTGATCGGCTGCTTTTAGTAATTGCTCAGTATTTTCACCATCATCAGGTGCACAGGCAATACCCATACTGGCACTTATAAACACTTCTTCATTATCTATATGTAATGCAGACGATAAGCTTTGCAAAATATTACTAGCAATCTGGTTGATATGGCGGGTACTTTTAACCTGATTAAATACAATAACAAATTCATCGCCGCCAATACGCGCAACAAATTCGGCATTTTTAGCTGAATTAACAATACGCTGTGACACTAGCTTTAATAAGTTGTCTCCGTAGTGGTGGCCTAAAGTGTCATTGATATCTTTAAAGTGATCAATATCTAAAAGCATGACCACAAAGGTTTCATTTTCATTTTCATTCTTAGAATTAGAAAACTGTTTATTAAGTCTTTTTTTAAGCTCTAATCGATTTGGCAAATCGGTTAAATGATCAAAATGAGCTTGCCGCCAAATTGTTTTATTTGCTTGGATTTTTTCAGTTAAATCAGTAAAAATAGCGATTCGACGGGCGGGGTTATTATTTTCATCGTAAACCGTGTCTATGTTTAACCATTCAGTGAACAGCACTCCATCTTTTTTACGATTTATAATTTCACCTTGCCAACGGCCTGTCGCATTTATTGATGCCCAAATTTTTTCATAAAACTCTTTTGAGTGCTCCCCTGATGAAAGTATGCGGGTAGAGTGGCCAATCACTTCATCTTTCGAATATTGTGTTGTTTCACAAAAAGCAGGGTTTACATCAAAAATAATACCGTTGGCATCTGTAATTGCCATACTTTCACTACTATTGCCGTAAACAAGAGATGCTAAGTGAAGCGAGTCTTCATTTACTTTTCGTTGGCTGATATCACGTAGCACAAGTATTAACTCATCGTTCTTTTCAAGATGATTGATATGAGCTTCAAAGTAATGAGTGGTTATGCCTGTACTTATTTTAAAATCAAATGTGATGACGTCTTTGCGAGTAGATGCTTCATTTAAAATTTGTTTAGCGATATCGGTTGGTAAAATATCTAATAATTTTTTCGGTGATTTATTGTTAGCTGAAAATAGCGGGATAATAGTGCCACTAATATTAAGTACTTTACCTAGGTTATTTAACCTAAGGTACATATCGGGCAGAGCATTTAATAACCCCGTTAGTTCGTCATGTTTATTTTTTAAATCGGCTTCTGTTTGCAAACGAGTCTCAGCCATTACTTCAAAGCGTGAATATAAAGCGGACAGCTCGGGACTATTAGGCTTAATTTTTTTAGTTGGCATATTGCCTTGTGCTAATAGGTCGGTTGCTTGGGCAAGTTCTTCAATGGGGTAAAAAATACTTTTCCTGATAATACGATGCCCAATAAAAGCAATAGTTAAAATAGCGCTAAAAAATAAAATAATAGTTTCTAAAAAGTGTGTATTTGCGCGAGCAATATACTTATCAGTGGGTGATGTAATGTAAATTTCTAAATTATTGTTATTAATATCGTTATAAATAGTCGCGCGATGAAAAATTTGATTTACATTGTTTGCGTCTTTAAACATAGCAAGTGAGTTATCGCCATGTAAAAAGTGTTTGTTGTTTATTTTTTCCCCCAAAGGGAGCAATGAATTCGGGTAACTTGCCAGCACAAGGCCATTAGAATCAGCAATAACAGCCTTAGAACCGTTTGGAAACTCGGCTTTGTTCAAGGCTGTATTCCACCAGTTAAGCGCAATAACTGTAACAACAACCCCCTTCAATTGCCCTCGCTCACTAATAATAGGGGAAGCAAAGTTAACACTGGGTGCTTGAATGCTTCGATCGTATTGAAAATATCCAATTGAAAAGCTTTTATTTGCTATGGCATTTTTAAAGTATTGCCTATCACTAATAGAAACATTTTTTACTATGCCATTGGTTACACACATTAAGTTTCCTTTAACATCTACCACACCAATGTTGGCAACATTATTATAGAGAGTGTGTGTTTGGTGAAAATACTCAGGGCAGGTTGAAGGGAGGTTTGTGTCGTCAGCAATCGTGTTTGCTAGAAATTGAGTGAGCTGCTCAGTTTCGCTAATCATTGCGGTTTGCTGGTGGGTTAAGTGTTTTGCAATATTAACGACTCTCTCCTGGCTTTTTTCTATTGCAGCCTCACGCTCAGCCCATAGAGCTAAAAATGTCACAACGATGCCCGGAATACTGATAACAATAAGTAGTCGATAAAGTTGGCTTTTGAGAGATGAAGTTAAGATACCCTGTCCCTTTTTTGAGTAAATTTAGTGGTGATTGTAGTCAATAAATTATAAAAAAACCATATTTTATAAGTTGTTATAAAAAAATATTTCACCATTAAAACATTCTATATAAACGAACGATTAGCTCGATATAAAGACATGGTTGTTTTGTTTTTTCAGTGCTTTAATGAGTATAGATAATATTTCATATAGTGATTTAAAAAATGAATATAGCAAAAATATTAACGTCTTATGCAACACAAGATGGCGATGGTGTCAGTATAAGTCGTATACCTGGATTCGATGGTAAATACCTTGACCCGTTTTTAATGATCGATGAGCTTAAGTCAGATAACGAAGCTGATTACATGGGTGGTTTTCCTGCACACCCGCACCGAGGTATGGAAACGTTTACTTATATCATTAAAGGTGGATTTGAGCATCAAGATCAAATGGGTAATAAAAAAGCGATCAGAGCAGGCGATGTGCAATGGATGAGCACAGGCAAAGGGGTGATCCATAGTGAAATGCCTTTAGCTGATGCCAAAGATGGACTTCATGGTTTTCAAATTTGGATCAATATGCCAAGCACAGAAAAAATGCGCGATCCGATTTACCAAGACACAACGCAACATCCGGCTCCAACGTTTAAAAATAAAAGTGGCGTAACACTGACTGCCCTTGCTGGTTCATGGCAATTTGAAGCTGTCGAATTAACATCAAGTATTCAAAAGCTTTCAGCAAATGCGGCTTTAGCTGATGTAACTTTACCTGACGGTCAGCTGTTAAAGCTAACCCCTTTAAAACAGCAAAATGTGATGCTTTACGTACATTCTGGGTCGCTTATTACGAAAGATAATCAAACACTCAAGGCGGGTAAGTTACTAATTTTAGAGCCTGGTAGTGATATTGATATAGCAACACAACATGGCGCAGGTGTATTAATTTTAGCGGGTGATCCGCTTAAGCAACCCATCGCACATATGGGGCCATTTGTTATGACTACACAAGCCGAAATACATCAAGCCGTTCGTGATTATCAAAATGGTGAATTTGGCACACTTATTTAATTTTTGAGGAGCAAATAATGGGATTACTCGTTAATGGTCAATGGCAAGATAAATGGTATGACACAGATTCAAGCGACGGAAAGTTTGAACGAGAGGCCGCGCAATTACGAAATTGGATCACGCCTGACGGTAGCGCAGGAAAAACCGGTGAAGGGGGATTTAAAGCTGAGGCTGGGCGTTATCATTTATATGTTTCGCTAGCGTGTCCTTGGGCACACCGCACGCTTATTTTTCGAACTTTAAAAAAACTTGATGAGCTTATATCTGTATCGGTTGTAAGCCCCGATATGTTAGCTAATGGCTGGGAGTTTGATCAAAATAACTACAGTACCGGAGATGTCTTGTTTGCTAGTGATTACTTACATCAAGTTTACACTAAAAATAATTCTAGTTACTCAGGGCGAGTAACCGTTCCTGTATTGTGGGACAAAAAACAAAACAAGATAGTGAGTAATGAATCTGCCGATATAATACGTATGTTTAATAGTGCATTTAACGAAATAACAGGTAACAAAGACGATTACTACCCTGAATCGCTTCGTAGTGAAATAGATGAACTAAATGCATTAGTCTATCCAAATATTAATAACGGTGTATACCGAGCTGGATTTGCAACAGCAAAACAGGCGTACGAGCAGGCATTTGACGATGTGTTTAATGCACTCGACAACGTTGAAAAAATGTTGAGTAAAAAGCGCTACCTAGTGGGCGACAAAATAACAGAGGCAGATTGGCGTTTATTTACAACGTTAATAAGGTTTGATTGTGTATACGTAGGGCATTTTAAATGCAACTTGCGCACAATTGAGAGTTACCCTTCGTTAAGCGGGTACCTAAGGGATTTATACCAAGTTGAGGGGGTTGCAAATACGGTTGATTTTTATCATATCAAACGGCATTACTATTTTAGTCACACTATGATCAATCCAACCCAAATTGTACCAAAAGGGCCCAAAATTGATTATTTACAGGCGCATGGTAGAGGTTAATTAGCCAATTAACCTAAGCAGCCAGCCGTATTTTCTTAAAAGGCTGGTTTCGCTTTTGCCTGACTGAATGGCAACGCCAGCTATAAATGCGCTGCTTAAGCCCACTTTGCTGGCAGCAAAACGCTTTAATCGATATACAAAAGCGGCTTGATGTTGTCGTTTTAGCTCGCTTTGTAAATCCATCTGTTTAGTCAGCGCTTTTACACACTCATCGGGGTTTTTAATTAATATATCAACTAACATATTAATATCCTTATAAGTTTAACAATTGCTTAATACTTCGAATTGTTTTGCTAAACCCTATTTTGTTGCTTAAATAAACGGTGCTTTTCCATAACCAAATTAAACACGCCACTTGCAGAAATGTCGCGCTTGCAATGCTAAGCCATACAGAACCAAATAAGTCATATATTCCATAGCCAATCGCGCCAAGCACTCCCGCCCACAACAAAACCAAACCACTGGCAAAACAGCCTAAAAATATAGAGATCAGTGCAAGCGATCTTAACGATAAGCGCCACTCAGCTTTCGCAAGTTGGTGGGTGATCTTTCCTTGAGTATGATAATCATCCTTGAGCTGTTTTGAATACGTTAAAAGTTTTGCGATGTGATCTTGCCAATCATCCTTTTGAAACTGTTGATCAGTTGTTTGGTTTTGCGCTGTACCGTCCTTGGTTGTGCTTGAGTGGAAATCTTCCATCAGATTTTACTTACGACGGAACAATGAAGTAATTAACATACCCGCTGCAAACGCAATACCTGCAGTTGCTAGGGGGTTTTCAGATGCAAAAGCACGTGTTTTAGCTGTGCACTCACTCAGTTTTTCGCGGGCAATTAACCGCTTTTCACTCAGTGCTTCAGCTGAACTTGATGCACCTTTTCTTACACTACTTTCAGCTGTTGCTGCTTTTGTAGAAAGTGCATCAACAGCATCATGAGCAGCTGATGTTGCTTTTTCTGTCAGTGGGGCATCGGTCGTTTGTGCCTTAGTGTCAGACTTAATATCTGTAGTCGTATTTTGCTTATTTGTTGCAGTAGCCATAATCAATCCTTAATGAGTAAAAGTATTTAAGTAGTGTATTGATATAAGCAACAATCAAACCACACTATGCAATATTCTTAATGTATTGATTTTAAATGCTATTTTGTTTTTTAGTGAACCACTTTAAATATATAATAAAAACGAAGCAGTAACTCTTACCACCAATCTAAGTAAATATTACAAAGTGGGTAAAACCCGCTAAAAAATTGTAATTATTCATTGTTTATTCAGTAATCAAACCATGTAAACAAAAGGTTATTAAAGTAGATAAAAATATTTTTTTGTTTGTATCTCCACTTTTTCCCACGTAATTCAACCGCTTCGCCTGAACCCTTATTTTTTCTAGCTTAGAGACTCGTTAAAGGAGGTCAGCTTACTTGACAAAAAGGCTTGTCAAGCCCTAAACTGGAGCACTGTGGTAAAAAGTGGTTTTTAGTGGATCAAACTGGATCAGCATAGTTAATAGCTGATTAAAATAATTTAAAGCAGGCTAATTATGTTCCGTGGCGCGAGTTCACTGAGTTTGGATGATAAAGGACGTTTTGCGGTGCCGACCAAGTACCGAGAATCTCTGCTATCTGAAGATCAGGGTACAGTGATTTGCACCGTCGCGTTAAATGAGCCGTGCTTATGGTTGTATCCATTGGCTGAATGGCAAGAAATAGAAAGTCGTTTAGCTAAAATTTCCAACATGAATCCACGTGCCCGTCGAATGCAACGCATGTTGCTAGGCAATGCGACAGAGTATCAACTTGATAAAAATGGTCGAATTTTGTTAGCGCCGTCGTTGCGTGCGCATGCAGACCTTGGCAAAAAGATAATGCTAGTAGGGTTAATGAATAAATTTGAAATTTGGGATGAAGCGCGTTGGAACGAACAGATGCGCCAAGACACTGAGCTTGAAAGGCTAGGTGATTTTGAGCCTAATTCAGATTTAGATAACTTTACACTCTAACGGCACAAAAAAAAGGCAAACAATAGCTAATGACAGCGCAATTTGAACACGTATCCGTTTTGATGGACGAAACCATTGATGCCCTAGCAATTAAGCCAGACGGCATTTACATGGATGGCACATTTGGACGAGGCGGTCATTCAGGTCAAATACTTGCACGTTTAGGCGATGCAGGACGCTTACAAGCGATAGACCAAGATCCACAAGCTATAAAGTCGGCTGAAAAATTTGCTGATGATGGCCGTTTTGCTATTGCACACACTCGATTTTCAAAACTATACGATGTAGCAGAGCAAAACGATCTTATTGGTAAAGTGGATGGCATTTTATTAGATATTGGCGTGTCATCTCCACAGCTTGATGACGCTGAGCGTGGTTTTAGCTTTATGAAAGATGGCCCACTTGATATGCGTATGGATCCAACAAGTGGCCGAAGTGCTGCTCAGTGGTTAGCAGAGGCTGAGTTAGACGATATTACCCACGTCATTAAAAAGTTGGGTGAAGAAAAGTTCGGTAAGCGTATTGCACATAAAATTTTAGAAACGAGAGAGCACACACCCATTACTACCACTAAGCAGCTTGCAGATTTAGTTGATGAAGCTGTACCGGTAAAAGATAAGTTTAAGCATCCTGCAACACGCACTTTTCAGGCTATTCGTATTTATATAAACAGTGAACTTGAAGAGATTCAAACAGCATTACAGTCTGCCGTTAAAGTGCTTAAACCAGGTGGTCGCTTAGTGGTTATTTCGTTTCACTCGCTAGAGGATCGCATAGTAAAACAATTTATTCGAAAACAGAGTAAGGGAGAAGCATTACCCAGAGGTCTGCCTTTAACCGACGCACAAATAAATCAAAACCTGACGTTAAAAGCAGTGGGTAAAGCTATTAAACCAAGTGTTGAAGAAGTTGCACGTAATCCGCGATCGCGAAGCTCTGTACTTAGGATTGCTCAGAGGTTGGGATGAGTACAAAAGCAAATCATCGTCAACCTCCCAATTTATTTTTCGAAATAATTAAAGGCCTGGGTGCTAATAAGCTGACCTTGGCCTTGTTGGTTACGATATTTGTTTCTGGTTTTAGCGTAGTGCAAGTTACGCATTTAGCGCGCGGGCAATTAATTGAACAAGATATGTTACTGCAAGAGCGTGATGAGCTTGATTTAGAGTGGCGATACTTACTCGTTGAGGAGGAGTTTTACTCTCAACATGCGCGTATCGAAGAAGTAGCAACCTCGCAACTAAAAATGAAAAGACCGACAAGTCAGGATGAACAGGTAATTATATTAAAATGAGAAATCGAGGCAAAAAACCAGTCAACAACTTAATTACATGGCGTTTTATGCTTGTGTGTTCGGTTGTACTTTTGGTGTTTGTAACACTCGTATCTCGTGCTGCTTATTTACAAGTAATTGAACCTGATAAAGCACGTTCAGAAAGTGATAAACGCACAGTACGTGTTGAAAAACTACACGTACAACGCGGAATGATTTTTGACCGCAATGGCAAAGAACTCGCGGTAAGTGTACCTGTTGTGAGTGTATATGCTGATCCTAAAGCGTTGCATAAATCGCTTGTATCTAAAGTTGTTAGACAAGCGCGTAAAAATGGCGAGGATAAACAAGCACTGTTAGATAATGCGGTAGAGCTAAACAAGCGCACCGCGCAGTATTACAAAAACGATTTACGTTGGCGCGAACTAGCTGATGTATTACGTATTGACCAGAAAAAAATTAACGCCCGCCTTTTAAATGATCCTAGTCGTCGCTTTGTTTATCTAAAGCGACAGGTAACCCCTGCAGTTGCTGATTATATTGGCAGCTTACGTCTTCCTGGTATTCATTTATTGGATGAGTCTAAACGTTATTATCCGGCCGGTGAAGTAACTGCGCATATTATTGGTTTTACCAACATCGATGGTAAAGGAATTGAAGGCATTGAAAAGCTCTACGAAAACGCTTTAACTGGTGAAGAAGGTCGTCGCACAATTAGAAAAGATGCTCAAGGCCGTGAAGTACAAGTGCTAGATGAGCGTGAACGTGTAGAGCCCGAAAGCATTCAACTAAGTATCGATCAACGTATTCAGGCAATTGCTTATAAAGCCGTAAAGTCAGCGGTTTTATCTTATAAGGCTACATCGGGTTCAGCCATGGTGGTTGATGTTAAAACCGGTGAAGTACTAGCCATGGTTAATAGTCCATCTTTTAATCCAAATAACTTAACCGATGCAGCTCCACATAAACGCAGAAATCGCGCTATTACTGATTTGTTCGAACCGGGTTCAACCGTTAAGCCACTGGCCATTTTAGCTGGGCTAGACTACGGCGCAATTCAAGCCGATGAACAAATAGACACCTACCCAGGTTGGATGCGTTTAGGCGGAAGTTTAGTCCAAGATACGCGTAACCATGGTGAAATGTCACTGCGAGAAATACTAAAATATTCGTCAAATATGGGGGTGACTAAAGTCACTCAGCTGGTACCAAAAGACTACCTGGTAGGTTTATTCCAAAAGGTTGGGTTCGGATCTGATTCAGGCACCGGTATGGTTGGTGAAAGCAGTGGTTTATTTTACCCAAACCGTCGTTGGTCTGATCACGAAATTGCTGCATTGTCATTTGGTTACAATATTGCTGTTAGTACTGCGCAAATGGCTCGCTTTTATGCCATGTTAGGTGCCGGAGGGGTCAATAGGCCACTCACTGTATTAAAGCAACATTCCGTCCCTGAAGGGGATCGTGTGTTTCAACAGCAAGATGTTGAAGCGGTAGTACACATGATGGAAAGTGTATTTGAAAGTGGCGGAACAGCACACAACGTTAAAGTTGATGGTTATCGTGCTGCAGGTAAAACGGGAACTTCTAAAAAAGCCGCAGTAGGTGGCTACGGTGATGAATATGTTGGTTATTTTGCGGGCGTGGCGCCAGCAAGTAATCCGCGTTTAGCTGTGGTAGTAATGATCAATGAACCTGGCGGTGATGTGTACTATGGAGGTGCCACTGCAGGCCCTGCATTTGCAGAAATCGTTTCTAACGCATTAAGAATATTAAACGTCGCACCCGACAAGGAAGAAGTTGCGTTCGTAAAAGGCAAAAAGAATGATGCGTGATTTAAAAACCATTTTAAAATATATCGAAATAGATGCACCCTCGCAGTTAGTTAATCATTTGCGATTGGATAGCCGAGACGTCAACCCAGGCGATGTATTTGTAGCAATAAAAGGCCATGAGTTAGATGGCGGGCAGTTTATAGCTAAAGCAATTGAAAATGGTGCAGTGGCAGTTATTGCTGATAGACTTTGCGAGTTTGAAGTTGAATTTGACCCGCTTTACTTAGTGTCTGAGCTTGATAAAAAACTGGCTGAACTTGCAAGTCGATTTTACAACCAGCCTAGCCATAGTCTTGATTTAATTGGAGTAACTGGTACAAACGGTAAATCGACCACCACGGCTATGATTGCTCACCTAGCGCAGTACTGTAATACGCAGTCAGCAATTATTGGTACGCTAGGTTTCGGTCATCCAGAGAATTTAACGCCGTTGATAAACACCACGCCTTCGGCAGTCGATTTACAACATATCTTAAGTGACTTACATCAAGCGGATAAAAAATTGGTGGCAATGGAGGTATCGTCGCATGGCCTTGTGCAGCATCGTGTTGAACGGTGTCTGTTTAAAGCCGCCGTGTTTACAAACCTTTCTCGCGATCACCTAGATTACCATGGCGATATGGCAAGTTATGGTGATGCAAAGCTCATGCTATTTCGCGATTTTGATCCACAGCTTGTCGTACTAAATCAAGACGACAACCAAGCAGAGCAGTGGCTTGAAAAATACGATTTTAATCATTTAATTTGCTACGGACGAAAAAATTTAGCACCTAAAAATGCACAGTATGTGTACTTTTCAGATGTTGATTATTCGGCTGAAGGTATTTCGGCGCAATTATCTACAAGCTGGGGTGATATTAGGGTAAAATCGCCGCTGTTTGGTGAATTTAATCTTTATAACCTAACAGCTGCTTTAGCAACGTTACTTGGTTTGGGTTATCCACTGAAACAGCTTATTGCAGGTTGCTTACAACTTCAACCAGTAGCAGGAAGAATGCAGGCATTTAGTGCTGTGGGTAAACCAACCTGTGTAGTGGATTATGCGCATACGCCAGAAGCACTAGCTTTGGCACTACAAGCGTTGCAAAAACATGTACCTGGTGGTGTTAGCTGCGTGTTTGGTTGTGGTGGTGATAGAGATAAAGGCAAGCGAGCTTTGATGGCGCAAGCTGCTGAAAAAAATGCTAACAAAGTTATTATCACCAGTGATAATCCTCGCTCAGAAGAGCCCAATGCAATAATTGCTGATGTGTTGGCTGGTTTAGAGCATCCTCAAAAGGCCCATTCAGACGCCGATAGAGCACGTGCAATAAGCTATGCAATTAATAATGCGTCCTCGGATGAGGTGGTTTTAATTGCCGGTAAAGGCCATGAAAATTATCAAATTATAGGCAATGAACGTATCGACTTTTGCGATCGTCAATTTGTACAAAAACAACTAATAAAAACAGGTAGAGGGACTCAAACATGATCCCGATGGATTTTGATTGGTTAGCCAATGTGCTAACAACTGATTATCAAGGTGATAATCAGCAAGTGCTTAACATAAACACAGATACCCGCACCGTATGTGAAGGTGACGTGTTTTTAGCACTGAAAGGGCCAAATTTTGATGGTCACAAATTTATCACTGAGGCAAAACAAAAAGGCGCTATAGGCGTTATTGTCGATCATAAGGTCGATGTTGATATTGCCCAGTTTGTAGTGAAAGACACACGTATTGCATTAGGGGTTATTGGCACCGCTGTTATGGCCCAAGTGGCACCTAAAACAATTGCTATTACGGGTAGTGTAGGTAAAACCACTGTAAAAGAAATGTGCGCGGCTATTTTATCTGTACATGGCGACGTGCTGGCAACAAAAGGTAATTTTAATAACGATATTGGCGTACCTCTAACGTTATTGCGTTTAGAGCCGCAGCACCGTTTTGCAGTAATAGAGCTTGGTGCAAACCATTTAGGTGAAATTGCATATACAACGGCAATGGCAAAGCCAGACGTAGCGGTAGTGTGCAACGTAGCACCAGCACATTTAGAAGGTTTTGGTAGCTTAATGGGGGTGGCCAAAGCAAAAGGCGAAATTTTTGATGGCCTAAAAGAAGATGGCGTAGCCATAATTAATTGTGATAGTGAGTTTAGTCAATATTGGCTAGATAAGCTTGAAGGACGAAATATAAAGCGTTTTTCAACGTCTGAAAAACTTGATATTTGGGCTGAAGATATAAGCTTGGATGCCAATGCTCGTGCAAGCTTTACCTTGTGTACAAAACAAAAAAAGGTACCTGTTACCCTAGCACTACCGGGCAAACACAATATTGGCAATGCGCTGATTGCTGCTGCGCTGACAAGCGAGCTTGATGTAACTTTAGAAGATATTGCCAGCGCTTTGGCGACAATGGGCGATGTAAAAGGACGTGTTAACTTAATAGAAGTGTCTGATCTGCTCACCGTGGTTGATGATACTTACAATGCTAATGTTAAATCAGTTAAGGCTGCCATTGACTTACTGAGTGATATGCAAGGTCACCGTATTTTAGCGTTGGGCGATATGGGAGAGCTTGGCGAAGATGCACGTAAATACCATCAAGAAGTGGGTGAATATGCGCTTCAAAAAGGCATTGATGAGTTATTTACTTTAGGTGTGTTGAGTAAATGTGCCAGCGATGTGTTTGAGCTGCCTAATCGTCACTTTTCAAACCGCGATCAGATGCAACAACAAATTCAAGCCACAATTAATCACGTAAATAAAAAAACAACTATCGTCGTGAAGGGATCACGCAGTTCTCGCATGGAATTATTAGTAACCGATTTAGTAAATGGCCAGCAACAAGCCATCAATGGAGTATCATAATGTTAGTTTGGCTGGCTGAGTATTTAACACAGTTTTATAGTGGTTTTAATGTTTTTTCGTATTTAACACTGCGCGCTATTTTGGGTATTTTAACCGCGTTGGTTATGTCGCTTTATTTGGGGCCAAAGTTAATTCGTGGTTTGCAAAAAATGCAAATAGGGCAAACCGTGCGTGACGATGGTCCGCAATCGCATTTATCTAAATCGGGTACACCTACAATGGGTGGCTTACTTATTTTAGCGGCAATATTTACCAGTACATTATTATGGGCAGATCTCTCTAATAAGTATGTGTGGGCAACATTATTTGTAATTGGTTCTTTAGGTGTTGTGGGCTTTATTGATGACTACCGTAAAGTTATTCGTAAAGATCCCAAAGGACTAATAGCTAAATGGAAGTACTTTTGGCAGTCAGTAATTGCATTAGTGGTTTCAACTGCATTGTACTTTACAAGTACACACGCTGTTGAAACCTCATTAGTTGTTCCGTTTTTTAAAGATGTGTTGCCACAGTTAGGCTTGTTTTACATTGTTATTACTTATTTTGCATTGGTGGGAACATCAAATGCTGTAAACCTGACCGATGGCTTAGATGGTCTTGCCATTGTGCCTACTATTTTAGTGGCTGCGGCACTTGCCATTATTGCTTATTTAACAGGTAATATTAATTTTTCTGCTTATTTACATATTCCTCATTTGCCATTAGCCAGTGAGCTTGTGGTTGTATGTACTGCCATTGTTGGTGCAGGCCTTGGTTTTTTATGGTTTAACACCTACCCGGCGCAAGTATTTATGGGCGATGTAGGCTCATTAGCGTTAGGGGGCGCATTGGGTATTATTGCGGTGTTGGTCCGTCAAGAACTGCTACTTATTATTATGGGTGGAGTATTTGTAATGGAGGCGCTGTCGGTAATTTTACAAGTGGGCTCGTATAAGTTGCGCGGCCAACGAATTTTTAGAATGGCACCTATTCATCACCATTACGAATTGAAAGGTTGGCCTGAGCCACGCGTTATTGTCCGTTTTTGGATTATATCTATTGTGCTTGTTCTTGCTGGCCTTGCAACGTTAAAGATAAGATAAATGCAGTATTTAAACGAGATAAAAAATAAACAAATAACAGTGCTCGGACTCGGTGTAACCGGTCTGGGCATTGTGCGTTTTTTACTATCTCATGGTTTGTCACCAAAGGTTGTCGACAGCCGGGCAAATCCACCAGGGATTGAATGGCTAAGCAATCATGCGCCTAGTTTAAACACACATTTTGGTAATTTAGATACCGCAGATCTTAATTGCAGCGATATGATTATTATCAGCCCCGGGCTTAGCCTTAAAACTCCAGCTATTGCGAGTGCTATTAATTCGGGTGTTGAAGTAATAGGTGATGTTGAGCTATTTGCGCGCATTAATACTAAGCCTGTCGTGGCAGTTACTGGCTCAAATGGAAAATCAACAGTAGTCACACTAGCGTACGAAGTGTTAAAAACTGCTGGTTTTAATGTGGCACTAGGCGGGAACATTGGTACCGCAGTGCTTGATTTATTGAGTGATGACTTTGATATATATGTTCTTGAACTTTCGAGCTTTCAATTAGATACCACAACAAGCTTAAAGTCGGTGAGTGCTACCGTATTAAATGTATCTGAAGATCATTTAGATCGTTACGACAGCTACCAAGCTTATATCGATTCAAAGCTGACTATTTACAACGGTGCCGAGTGCATTGTTGTAAATGAAGATGACAAACAAACACACCCCGTAAGTACTTACTCAGTGCCTAAGGTAAGTTTTGGCGTATCGCAAGGTGAATACCACTTAGCAGAGCACAATGGCAGTACTTACTTTGCAGCTAAAGATGACATGCTTTTACCTGTAAATTCGCTAGCTGTTATGGGGAAACACAATTATTTAAACACGCTTGCGGTTATGGCGTTACTAAGCCCTTTTAATATTAGTAATGAGGTGTATAAAAAAGCACTTGGCCACTTTAATGGTTTAGCTCACCGCTGCCAATTTGTTGCACAGTTAGGTGGCGTTAAATATTTTAACGATTCAAAGGCAACTAATGTAGGCGCCACTATTGCAGCCATAGATAGCCTATCAACAGGCATTGAAGATCTCATTGTTATAGCAGGTGGCGATGCTAAAGGCGCTGATTTAAACCCACTTAAGCCTTACTTAAAAAAACACGTAAAAGCGCTAATTTGCTTTGGTAAAGATGCAAAAGATTTAATGGCACTAACCAGTAAAAGTCACTTAACACAGAATATGAGTGAGGCGGTTACTTTAGCAAAGCAGTTTAGTTTGCCAGGTAATGTCGTTTTACTCGCCCCTGCGTGTGCCAGTATTGATATGTACAACAACTATATGCAACGTGGCGATGACTTTGTTGCGTGTGTTTTGGCAGAGCAAGTATGACTGCCTTTGCGCAAATAAAAGAGGCGTTAATACCAAAGCCATCGGCGCAGCTTTACGATGTGCCTTTGCTTTATTCAATGCTAATGCTAATTGGCGTTGGCTTTATTATGGTGATGAGTGCGTCTATGCCGACGGCAGAACGCCTTTTTGATAACTCACATCATATTGCTATTCGTCACGGGATGTTTTTGGCCGTTGCGTTTGTGCTTTTTTGGATTGCTGTATGTGTGCCAATGGACTGGTGGAAGCGATCCAATGCTTATTTATTGATATTGGGCATGGTATTGCTCATTGCTGTACTAATTATTGGTCGCGAGGTTAATGGTGCCAAACGGTGGATCCCAATAGGGCCTATTGGTTTTCAAGTGGCAGAGGCTGCAAAGCTGTACTTTTTTAGTTACATAGCGGGTTACTTGGTTCGAAAGCGTGAAGAAGTACAAGAAAACATAAAAGGCTTTGCAAAGCCGATCGCGGTGTTTGCCGTGTATGCATTGCTTATTTTATTACAACCTGATTTAGGCACCGTGGTGGTTATGTTTGTAACCACTGTTGGTTTATTGTTTTTAGCTGGCGCTAAGTTATGGCAGTTTTTTGTACTTATCCTGACGGGAATTGGCTTAGTTGTTTTGTTGATTATTGTAGAGCCCTATCGTATGGCACGTGTTGTCGGTTTTTTAGATCCCTGGGACGATCCATTCGGAAAAGGGTACCAGCTTGTTCAATCGTTAATGGCATATAGTCAAGGTGGTTGGTTTGGCCAAGGGTTAGGTAATAGTGTACAAAAGTTGCAATATTTACCTGAAGCACATAATGATTTTATTTTTGCGGTTATTGGCGAAGAGCTTGGTTTAGTTGGCGTGGTAAGCATTTTAATGGTGCTCGCTACTTTAGTATTTAGAGCACTATTAATTGGCCAGCAAGCCTTAAAATGCGGCAAAGAATACGAAGGCTATTTTGCTTTTGCAATTGGTATTTGGTTTGCGTTCCAAACCATGGTTAATGTGGGCGCTAGTGCGGGAATTTTACCGACTAAAGGCCTTACGTTACCGTTTATTTCTTATGGTGGTTCTAGTTTGATGATTATGACCATAGCAACTGGAATATTATTACGCGTTGATTTTGAAACTAAAATGGCAACTAAACAAGCGACCTCAGGTGGAGGTAAACGATGAGTAAAAAGTGTGTTGTAGTCGCAGGTGGTACTGGCGGGCATATATTTCCGGGTATTGCAGTTGCTGATTATTTAAAAGAACAAGGCTGGCAGGTTACTTGGATTGGCACACCCGATAGAATGGAAGCAAGCGTTGTTCCTAAACACAATATAAATATTGATTTTATTAATGTAAAAGGTGTTCGCGGGAACGGATTAAAACGCCTCATTAAAGCACCATTCATGGTAATTAATGCAATATTGCAAGCGCGTAAAGTATTGAAACATCAATGTCCGGATGTCGTTTTAGCTATGGGAGGCTACGTCACTGGCCCAACAGGCATTGCTGCAAAAAGTTTGGGTATTCCGTTGGTTATTCATGAGCAGAATGCGGTTGCGGGTATGAGTAATAAATGGCTTTCACGATTTGCAAATCGTGTTTTGGCTGCATTCCCAAGTGCATTTGACTCGGGTAAAGCCGAACTTGTTGGCAACCCAGTGCGTCAAAGTGTAATTGATATACCAACGCGTGATGTTTCAAGCCCTATCAATATGTTGGTTGTAGGGGGATCGTTAGGGGCTCAAGTACTTAATCAAACGCTACCCGCTGCATTTAAAGCCCTTAATAAAACCAGTGAGATAAAGGTATGGCACCAAACAGGTAAAGGGCATTTAAATGGTGTTGAGCAAGCATATAAAATGCAAACTTTTTCAAGCGATAATGTAAAGGTTGCTGAATTTATTGATGATATGGATGCAGCGTATGCTTGGGCCGATATTGTTATTTGCCGAGCAGGTGCATTAACAGTAAGTGAAATTGCAGCAGCGGGAAAAATGGCTGTATTTGTGCCGTTTCCTCATGCAGTTGACGACCATCAAACCGCTAATGCCCACTATTTGGTGAAGGCTGAGGGGGCGTTAGTTATGCAGCAAAGCGTGTTTAATGAGCAATCGATTGTTGAGCTATTAACCCCTTATTTAGTAACCCCGAGTCTAATTAATAAAATGGCTAGTAATGCAAAAAAACAAGCCATTTTAGATGCCACAGCAAGCGTAGCCGCGCACTGTGAGCAAGTATCGAATAAGAGAGCGTAAGTGAAAGAAGCATCAGTACAAAACAAAAACATACGACCTGCAATGCGTCGAATAGAAACCATCCACTTTATTGGTATTGGTGGAGCGGGTATGGGCGGTATAGCAGAAGTGCTTGCTTTTGAAGGTTACCGTATTACAGGTTCAGATATTGCGCATAGTGCAATGACAGAACGCTTAATTAAAGCCGGTGCAGAAGTATTTATTGGTCACCACGAAAATAACGTAAAAGACGCCAATGTTGTTGTAGTTTCAAGTGCAATAGATGAAACAAACCCTGAAATAATTGCCGCAAAAGCCGCAAGAGTTCCCGTTGTACGTCGTGCTGAAATGCTTGCGGAATTAATGCGTTTTCGCCATGGTATTGCCATTGCTGGTACCCATGGTAAAACCACAACGACCAGTTTAATTGCCAGTATTTATGCACAAGCAGGGCTTGATCCTACTTTTATTATTGGTGGCTTATTGAACAGTGCGGGTAGTAACGCAAAGGTGGGCAAAAGCGATTTTTTAATAGCAGAAGCAGATGAAAGTGACGCGTCGTTTTTACATTTACAACCTATGGTATCGGTGATCACTAATATTGAAGAAGATCACATGGATACCTATGGCGGCAGCCTCGAGAAAATGAAAGATACCTATGTGGATTTCATACATAACTTACCATTTTATGGACTGGCTGTTGTGTGTATAGATTCTGAGGTGGCTGCCGAACTTATTCCTCGCTTTGGTCGTCCTATTATTACGTATGGCGAGTCGCCTAGTGCTGATTATCGTATGAGTGATTTTAGTCAATCAGCGAACACCTGTACGTTTACAGTTACCAATAAACAAGGTGAGTGCTTAACCGCAACGCTTAATATGCCAGGTAAACACAATGCACTCAATGCAACTGCGGCGATTGCAGTAGCAAAAGATCAAAATATTGCTAATCATGCAATTTTAGAAGCCTTGCAAAAGTTTGAAGGGATTGGTCGTCGTTTTCAGCATTATGGTGAATTTGAGAACGAGCGCGGTAATGTAATGCTTGTTGATGATTACGGTCATCACCCGTCGGAAGTCGCGGCTACCATAGCGGCTGTTCGTGAAGGGTGGCCTGATAAGCGTTTGGTAATGGTTTATCAACCACATAGATTTAGCCGTACTCGTGACTTATACGAAGACTTTGTAAAAGTACTCGCTGATGTTGATCAGCTTTTATTGCTAGATGTTTATGGTGCAGGTGAAGAACCGATTGTAGGAGCTGATAGTAAAAGTTTATGCCGAAGCCTTCGCCAACGCGGCAAAGAGCCATTGCACGTAGCGTCAAGTAAAGAGCTTGCAGGTGTATTAGCCGATAACCTACAAAATAATGACTTAGTGTTAACGCAAGGTGCGGGTAATATAGGTCAGTTAGTAAAAACATTAGCGGCGACAGGTATGTCGGTAGAAAAATTAAAGCAAGGTGAAGTATGACCCAAGTAAATGCACAATTTGGTAAAGTAGCGGTACTGCTTGGTGGAAACTCTGCAGAGCGTGAAGTGTCATTAAAGTCGGGTCAGGCTGTTTTTAATACATTACAAAATTGCGGTGTGGATACTATTGCGTTCGATCCTCAAAATCGATCGTTATGGGAATTAAAAGAATTAAATGTAGAGCGAGTTTTTATTGCGCTGCATGGCCGAGGTGGTGAAGATGGAACCGTCCAAGGTGCATTGGAATTTATGAACTTACCTTATACAGGTAGTAATGTACTTGGCTCGGCTTTAGCAATGGATAAAATTCGTTGTAAGCATCTGTTTAAATCTGCGGGTTTAAGCACAGCACCTTATGCCGTTGTTGATGCTAAAAAGGGTTTTGATGCACACGCCATTATGGCTGAATTTAAAAAAGTGATGGTTAAGCCTTCTCATGAAGGGTCGAGCATTGGTATGGCGCAAGCAACTACTGCGCAAGAGCTTGAAGATGCATTAATAAATGCATTTAAGTTTGATAGCCAAGTGTTAGTAGAGCAGTGGGTAACCGGGCGCGAATTTACAGTGACTGTTTTAGGTGATGAAGTACAGCCCGTAATCGAAATGACAACACCGAATGGCTTTTACGATTACCAAGCAAAGTATCAATCAAACACAACACAGTATCATTGCCCAGCAAATTTATCGGCGCACGACACACAGCTCTTACAGGCTATGTCGTTAGAAGCATTTGAGTTAGTCGGTGCAAGCGGCTGGGGCCGCGTAGATGCAATGCAAGATGAGCAGGGCAATTTTTATTTATTAGAGGTCAATACCGTACCCGGAATGACAGAAAAATCATTAGTGCCAATGGCAGCAAAAGCAAATGGGGCAACTTTTGAGCAATTAGTTGTTCGCATTTTGGAGCAAACGCTTTAATATGCATCCCTTTTTAGAAAAAGCTCATAAAATCAAACAGAACCTAAATTGGTCGCTGATTTTTGGCGTGAGTTTTTTTTTAGTGGTTGTTATTGGGTTAGTGCAAATTACAACGGGTGTATCTGATTGGTTAGTAAAAAACAAAGATGCGCAAATAAAGCACTTAACTGTGCAAGGACACCCTAAATACACAGATGAAACCGCGATTATAACAGCAATAAAAAAAGCGGATCTTAGTAGTTTTTTTGAGCTTGATGTAAAGCACGTGCAAAAGCTTGTACAAGATTTACCTTGGGTAGCGACAGTGTCAGTGCGAAAACAATGGCCAGATACGATTCAGGTCTATGTTGTTGAACACGAGGCGGTGGCGCATTGGAATAGTGATTTATTAATTAATCACAATGGTGAAGCTTTTCAAGCGCGCAGTGACAAATTAAGTAAAGATTTACCTCAGCTATTTGGCCCAGAGGGCAGTGAACAAGAAGCATGGATTGCCTTTAAGCAGTTTGACGAAATGCTTAAAGTAAACGCGTTAACGCTTAAAAGTTTAGCGTTATCAGAGCGTTTTTCTTGGCAGCTTTGGCTTGATAGCGGGGTGCGCTTAAATTTAGGGCGCAGAGATAAAGCCAAGCGTGTACAACGTTTTATAGACGTGTATCCACGCATGGAATACCCAGAAAAAGCACAGATAGATGCAGTCGATTTACGGTATGATACCGGCCTTGCAGTGAGCTTTAAGCCAGTGCAAGAAGAACAATTACAAAATAAGAGTAAGGCATGACTAAGTCAGCAGAAAGAAACCTCGTGATTGGATTAGACGTTGGTACCTCGAAAGTGGTAGCCACGGTAGGTGAAATCACCGCAGATAACAAGCTCAGCATTGTTGGTGTGGGCAGCCAAGTATCTCATGGTATGGATAAAGGTGGCGTTAACGATTTGAACTTAGTGTCTGAGTCTATTCGCCGTGCGATTGACGAAGCCGAATTAATGGCAGATTGTCGAATTAGCTCAGTGTACTTGGGGATTTCTGGTAAACATATTCAATGTCAGAACGAAAGCGGTGTTGTTGCTATAAACAACACTGAAGTGACAGATGAAGATATTGAAAATGTTATTCACATTGCACGCTCTGTGCCGATATCGGCTGAGCGTAAAATGCTGCACGCATTGCCGCAAGAGTACAGTATTGATATGCAAGAAGGGATTAAAAATCCTTTAGGTATGAGCGGTGTGCGAATGGAAGCACGTGCACACATTATTACCTGCTCCAATGACATGGCTAAAAACATAGAAAAATGTGTTGAACGTTGCGGCCTTGAGGTCGACCAACTGATATTTACAGCATTAGCTTCTTGTTATTCAGTTCTCACAGACGATGAAAAAGAATTAGGCGTAGCGGTACTTGATATTGGTGGTGGTACAATGGACATCACTATTTATATTAATGGTGCGCTGCGTCATTCAGCAGTCATCCCTGTGGCGGGTAATCAGGTAACGGGAGATATTGCAAAAATATTTCGTACACCTATATCGCATGCTGAGTCACTCAAAGTACAATATGCATGTGCAAGCAGCCAATTGGCAAGCAGCGAAGACACGATAGAAGTGCCAAGTGTCGGCGGACGGCCAGCAAGGTTAATGTCGCGTCATACGCTGTCAGAGGTTGTAGAGCCTCGTTTTAGAGAATTATTTGAACTGGCGATGGAAGAAATTCGTCGTTCAGGTTTAGAAGACCAAATTGCGGCGGGTCTCGTTATAACAGGCGGGACTGCCAAAATGACTGGTGCAATGGAAGTGGCGGAAGACATTTTTCAAATGCCAGTAAGAATAGGTAAGCCAATCGGGATGGTTGGTTTAACAGACTATGTAGATGATCCTTCGTACGCAACCGCTGTTGGTTTGTTACAATACGGGCGTACTATGCAATCGATGAATGCACAAAAGTCGAAAGCAGAGGATAACAATAATTGGTGGAACCGCATTACTAAATGGTTTCAAGGCGAGTTTTAAGACTCAAGTCGGAGAGTGAACATGTTTGATATAATGGAACAACACAGCGAAGAAGCTGTAATAAAAGTAATAGGCGTGGGCGGTGGCGGCGGTAACGCTGTTGAGCACATGGTAAAACAGCAAATCGAAGGCGTACGCTTCATTGCCGCAAATACAGATGCGCAAGCACTACGCAATTCAGCCGCCGATGTAACCGTTCAACTGGGCACACAAATAACCTCAGGGTTAGGTGCGGGCGCAAACCCTGAAGTGGGCCGTGAGTCAGCTGAAGAAGATGCAGAAACTATTCGCGCTAGCCTAGAAGGTGCCGACATGGTATTTATCGCAGCCGGTATGGGCGGCGGTACAGGTACAGGTGCTGCCCCAGTGGTTGCTAAAATTGCTAAAGAACTCGGTATTTTAACCGTTGCTGTAGTAACGCGTCCTTTTGACTTTGAAGGCAAAAAGCGCGCAGCTGCCGCAGAGCAAGGTATTAACGAACTATCAGAAATTGTAGATTCACTTATTACAATTCCTAACAATAAATTACTTAAAGTTTTAGGCAAAGGCACTACACTGCTAGATGCATTTGCTAAGGCAAACGACGTGCTATTTGGCGCAGTACAAGGTATTGCAGAGTTAATTACGCGTTCTGGTTTGATCAACGTGGATTTCGCCGACGTACGTACCGTAATGTCTGCCATGGGAACTGCAATGATGGGCACAGCGTCTGCATCGGGTCCTGATCGTGCGCAAGAAGCTGCAGAAGCTGCTATTTCAAGCCCACTTCTAGAAGATGTTGATTTAACGGGTGCCAAAGGTATCTTAGTTAACATTACTGCGGGTATGGATATTGCGATTGAGGAATTCGAAATTGTCGGTAACCACGTTAAAGCACTAGCCTCTGAGAACGCAACGGTTGTTGTGGGTGCGGTAATTGACCCTGAAATGACCGACGAGTTACGTGTAACTGTAGTTGCAACGGGTTTAGGCGGCGATCGTCGTCCACAGTTTGGTATTGTTGATAACGGTTTTAAAAAGGCATCAGGTTCTGATGTTGCGAGCACGTCTAACCAAGCAAGCAGCATGTATGTGCCTAGCTTTGCAAGCCAAGACAGCACTGATGAAGCTGCAGCTAAAGCGCAAACTGAAAGCGCAGAAAAAGCGAGTTCTAAAAGTTCAAGCAATGCAACAAGCTCGTCGTCGCAAGCGAGTAAAAAAGCAGATAAGTCAGAGGGTGGTGATTACTTTGACATCCCAGCATTTTTACGTAAGCAAGCAGACTAATAAAAAAGCGTTACATTGCTGTTAAATTGAACGAATATTGTAAGGCGCGCGTATATATGTTACTATCCGGCGTCTAACTGTAATAAATTTAAGTGAGCGAACCTATGATTAAACAGCGTACGATTGCAGAAGTAGTCAAAGCCATAGGAATTGGACTTCATAAAGGTGAGAAGGTCACAATAACTCTCCGACCTGCGAGCGCAAATACTGGGATTGTATTTCGTCGTGTCGACCTTGATCCGGTTGTTGAATTTGAAACAACACCTGAAGCCGTTGGTGATACGCAGTTGTGTACCTGTTTAATTAACAAAGATGGTGTTCGTTTATCTACTACTGAGCACCTTATTGCTGCAGTTGCAGCAATGGGCATAGACAATCTAATTGTTGAGTTAGATAGCTCAGAAGTGCCTATTATGGATGGTAGTGCATTACCATTTATTTATTTATTACAAAAAGGCGGCATTGAAGAACAAAATGCGGCTAAACGCTTTATTCGTATCAAAGAAAAAGTACGTATAGAAGAAGGTGATAAATGGGCCGAAGTAGAACCATACGACGGTTTTCACATCGACTTTGAAATTGCCTTTGATCACCCGGCTATCAATGAGAGTCGCCAGCGTGTTGGTTTAGACATAACCGCGCAGAGCTTCACAGAAGAAATTAGCCGGGCTCGTACGTTTGGTTTTATGAAAGACATTGAATACATGCATGCTAATAACCTTGCACTAGGTGGCAGCATGGACAGTGCAGTAGTGCTCGACGAGTTTAAAGTACTAAACCCAAATGGTTTACGCTACAGCGATGAGTTTGTTAAGCACAAAATACTAGACTGTGTTGGTGACATGTTTATGACAGGCCACAATATTTTAGGCAAGGTCACTGCGTTTAAGTCGGGCCACGACTTAAACAACAAGTTACTTCGTAAAGTTATGGCAACTGAGTCAGCATGGGAGTGGGCAACATTTGAAACGCCTGTAACGATGCCTGCACCCGGTCTTGAGTTAGCAACTGCCTAACCAAGCATTTAAAGTACACACTTAAAACAGTTCCAAAAAATGACGCTTATTAGCGTCATTTTTTTGATTTGCACTTATCCTTTAAAGTAGTAAGTTTTAAAAAATTAAATGTCTAATATGGCTTGTAACTGTTCTAATTTAGTTATTGTGTAAGTGGGGGATATTCCATCTGGCAATTGTTCGCCAGGGTGTTGTAACCAACACGTATCAATGCCTACATTATTACCGCCGAGTATGTCGCTTGATGCGGTATCACCTACCATTAATATTTGGCTTTTATTTGGGTTGCCCATCAGCTCAAAGGTATGTTCAAAAATAGCTTTGTTAGGTTTTGCTATACCTACAAGTTCAGATATAACCAACCACTCAAACATATCTTTCAAACCAGTATGCTCCAAACGAATTGTTTGTAGGCGGGCAAAGCCATTAGTAATAATGCCCAACCTAGCATGGGGTTTTAGTTTATTAAGTAACTCTATAGCACCAGGTAATGGCTCACAAATTTGCGCCATTGCATCTAAAAATGCATCGTTCAACTCTTTAGCTGGCACATTCAATTTTGTTGACCATTCGTTAAAGCGGGTTACTTGTAAGTAATCAGCACTAATCGCACCATTTTGATAATCAACCCACAGTTGTTTGTTGGTTTTTTGATAGTGAATGTAATCGTCTTGCGTAAAGTTAACGCCGTAGTTTTTAAACATACGGGTCATACCGGCTAAAATATCAAACCTAAATAAAGTTTCGTCTGCATCAAACAACACGTAGCTGTATTTCATTCAATTTCCTGTTTTTTATGTGCGATAAAGGTCGCTATGTAAAAAGGGGGCCATGGCCAAGGTAAGCGCTTGGGTATAGGTGCTTTCGCGTGTTGCATGGTTATTTGTAAGCAGGCCAATGGCGCCGCCTTTTTGTTTTATGTTAGTTGTATTAAATGCTTTATCCATTACATCGCCAAGCTCTTCGCCATTAAGCAGGGCTTTAAAAAGTATATTGGGTAATGGAAGGTTGCTACTACGTCCTACAACTTGCTCTGTGGCGTTATCAATAACAACATAGGCAAAGGTCGCTGCGCCATAACTAAATTGCTCTGCGCCGCCTTCCATTGCCACGTAGTAATCGGCTTGATGATGCTTTTTGCAATAGTTAACGCGGTTTTGCGCGCCAATGCGTGTTTCGTCTTCACCAATAGGTTGTTCAGGCACGTTTGAAGGGGCGTCAACACCTAGGCAATCAATGGTGTTATTTGGAAAGTACATAGTAAAAATGTGCTTTGCTGCATTTATTTTTACAGGGTTTTTAGACCCAACTATAACTTTTAACAAAGATGACATGCTGATCTCGTATTAAGTAAAATCAGCAGTGTACGTTAGTTCTGTTAAACAAAAAAGAGTACAAAAGCCATAATGCTAAATAGGTAAATCAAGCGGAGCGAGGTTTTCTAATGCACGCTTTTTCAAAATAATATCTTTAATAAGTGGCGTTAATACTAGCTCCATTGCAAGGCCCATTTTACCGCCAGGTACTACAAGCGTATTAATACGCGACATAAAGCTGCCTTCAATCATTCTTAAGTAATAGGGGAAATCAACATCTTCAATGCCTCTAAAGCGGATCACAACAAAGCTTTCATCAAGTGAAGGAATATCTTTTGCACTAAATGGGTTTGAGGTGTCTACGGTCGGGACGCGCTGAAAGTTAATATGGGTTCGTGAAAACTGAGGTGTAATATGATTTATGTAATCGTCCATACTACGCACAATTGACCCCATCACGGCTTCGCGAGAGTGGCCACGCTCTGAAGTATCGCGTATTAACTTTTGTATCCACTCAAGGTTAATAATAGGCACCATACCTATGAGTAAATCAACATGTTTGGCTACATCTACATCTTGGTCAACAACTCCGCCATGCAAGCCCTCGTAGAATAAAATGTCGGTATTATTATCAAGGTCTTGCCAGGGAGTAAATGTACCAGGCAGTTGGTTATAAGGGACCGCTTCATCAAAGGTGTGCAAGTACCGGCGTAATTTTCCTTGGCCGGTTTCACCATAGTTACTAAATAACGATTCAAGCGCCCCAAAGTCGTTAGCTTCTCGGCCAAAGTAACTAATGTGTTTACTTTCTTGTTGGGCTTCGCGTATTTTTTTGTCCATTTCGGGGCGTGTGTAACGATGAAAGCTATCACCTTCAATGAATGCTGCATGGATATTTAGGCTACGGAAAATATGCTTAATAGCATTAGTTGTGGTTGTAGTTCCCGCACCGGATGAACCAGTAATAGCAATGATAGGATTTTTAGCTGACATGTTAATTCTCTTTTTTAGGACCAAGCTACATAACCAGACTCAATTTAACACTTTTTTAAGTCATTTGGGTATCTTACGTGTTGACTGACTAAGCTCAAGTGACGCCATCAGCAAATAACGTTATCATGAGGTGCTTAAAATTAAAACGAGAGAAAGCATGAAACTTTTAAAACCATTACTTAGCTTCTTTTCATTAAGTGCGATAGCCGCAGGTTATGCACATGCTAACATGCCCAAAAGCCAAATATTACTTGCCGATTTAAATACGCCATATGGTGTTCAAGTGACCATAGTAAGCGACAAAACAAGTTATAATAATCAGCCTTACTTAATTAACAACGATTTATACTTTACCCATGAGGTTATAACTAATAACCAAAGCCAAACCGATATTGCACATTACAATTTAACAACGCGTGAAATAACTAACTTAACAAATACGCCTGTCAGTGAGTATTCGCCAACATTAATGCCTAATAAAAATAGCTTGTCAGCCATAGTCGTAGAAGCCGATTCAAAACAAAAGTTGTGGCAGTATCCACTAGATACGCAAAGCCCGCCTAGTCGTATTTTTGATTGGATTGAACCTGTTGGCTACCATGCTTGGGGTATAAATAACGATTTAGTGATGTTTATTTTAGGTCAGCCGCATACGCTTCAATATACCTCAGTAGATGCTGCTAAAGGTGAAATAGCCGCCAGTGATATTTCTCGCACACTGATTTATAACCATAACGCAGCGACGTTTTTATTTAGTTACATTAAAAACGATGAACATATTTTAGCGAGCTTTAATCCTCAAAATAAACACGTAGACGATTTATTAAGGCTGCCCTCTCAGGTGCAAGACTTTATTTTAAAAGATGATAAAACAATTGCCTATGCCATTAAAAACCGTGTTTATCAGCGTAAACTAGATGGGAGTAATGAGATATCGCAATGGCTTGATTTAAGCACATACTGTGAAACTAATATCACTCGAATGAGTTACAACAACGATAAGCTAGCTTTTGTATGCGACGTAACACAATAAAGTAAGACTTCATATCGCGTATGCGATAAGGTTATACGCAAATTAACGGATAGGGATAAACATGGCGTACAGTGCAGATGAGTTAACAGAGCAACTTATAAAATTACAATGCAGAAGTAATTTTAAAATTAAAAACATTGCAGAATACATGTTAGTTAATTCAAAAGAGGCCTTTTACACTCATAGTGAAAGCGGTAAAGGCAAAATAGTAATTCGCCCTGCGTTTGAAGTATTCAGTGATGACTTTAACGATATAGATGGCGTAACTCGCGCACAAGGGTATTTTCATAGCAGTGAGATGACTCGCTTCCCAACGCGAATATATAAAAGCGCTCAACCAATTCATTATGGCGTGGCATTTAAAATAAACTCAGAGCAAGCTGCAAAAGATTTTATTGCTAAATTGACGATGATCATTGGCAATTAATCTATACTTTACTCAAGAGACTAATTATTAGTTCAGCCCTAAAAATGTAAAGCCGCTAAGTGAATACTTAGCGGCTTTTTATACTTAATTAAACAGGTTTATTTGCTGTTTAAGAAGCTATTGACCGAATCAAGCTCGCGGTTTTTTAGTGCTATACAATCAAGTGTACTTTCTTCTAGTTTACTCAATGTACGGCTGTACCCAGGTACGTCTGAGATTTTATCGTTAAAGAAGTTTTGAGTGGTTGCTAAGCTTTTGGCATCACAGCCTACAGTTGTAAAGTACGGTAAGTTAGGAATAAAAAACGGCGGTAAACTTGCTGTTACTTTATCGTAATTGTTATAAACCCAATCTATGAATAATGCTTGGCGCTCTTCTGTGTAACTTTGCCCAGATAAAATAGTACGCATATCAGATGCGGTTACTTCATCAGTTAAGCTGTAAGCGAGCACTGTATTTTGTAACTCAGACTCACCAAAAAAGCCCATTGCCGCTAGCATGTTAGTGCGCACTTGTGGATCTTTAGTCGTTTTAAATGTTGTCATGAATTGATTAAGCAAGGCTTTATCACCATGAAAAGCAGCAAGTCTCAAATAGACACCCGCTAAGTATGGATCTACTTTTTGTGGATTAGTTAAATACACTTGCGTTTGTTCTTTGGCTTTATTGATTACGTTTTGGTCCTCGCCATCAAAACCTAAGCGAGATATAACGGCTGCACGAAGTTGCGATACGGCACCATCTTCATCAATTTTTGCCTCTAAACCATACTTTTTAGCCGCAGGGGTAACCGCATCACGTATAAACGCAGGCCATAGGTCTTTATTGCTTTCATCTTTGAACGTACGTTGCTGCGATACCAAGTAACCCAGCGCCGTATTTGCTACGCGAGGGTGGCTGTCGCTCACAAAAACTTCAAGTGTTTGCATTAATTTAGCGGCAGAGATAACACCGGCTTTAAGCAGTGCATCGGTTGCCGATAATAATGCTAAGCGTTCACGGTCAGTTAGTACCGTTGGTGCGTTTTCAATTAATGCGTTAAATTGCGCGTCGTCCAATACCCAGCGATAGTAGCCAAGAGCGCCTTGGTCAGGGTAAATCCACTCTGGTGCAAAGTCTAAATCAAGTGTTTGGCTTTGCTTGTTAAGTAAAATACTGGCTGTTTTAACGTTGTCGCCTGCACCGTATTTAATCGTTACTGGCACATTCCAAAGCTGTGCTGGCGCATCAACACCAGCATTTACAAAGCGGCTTTGTGAAATAGTTACTTTTTTACCTTGTTGCTTAACATTTACAAGAGGGAAAGAAGATTGCTCAATAAATGATTTTAAAACACTGGCTACATCTTTGTTTGACGCTTTACCCAGTGCCTGCCATAAATCAGCCGCTTCTGCATTTTTATAAGAGAAGTCTTTTAAGTAACGTTGAATTCCTTTTTGGAACGCCTCTTCGCCAATCCAATTTTCAACCATTGCCAGTACTGAGCTGCCTTTACTGTATGCAAGGCCTAAACCGTCCATAATGTCAGCTTCAGTTTTAATTGGCTTACGAATCGGCTTAGTGCTCAAGCGGGCGTCTAATGCCATTACGTTGTTTTGCGGTAAGTCTAAATGTGATTCAAACTCAGGATTTAGCTGCTTGGTCATTTTAGCTGCCATCCAGCTTGCAAACGCCTCGTTTAACCACAAGTCATTCCACCATTTCATGGTGACCAAGTTACCGTACCATTGGTGAGCAAGCTCGTGAGCAATAATAGAGACGTTACGTTGTTTTTTACTGCGTGTTGCCGCGGCTAAATCAACTAACAAAATATCTTCGCGGTAGGTTACTAAGCCTGAATTTTCCATTGCACCAAATGGGAATTCAGGTACGGCAACCGAATCGAGCTTTTTATATACATAAGGAATACCAAAGTACTCTTCTAATGCTGCAAGTACGCGCGGCATATTATCTTTTGCGTATTCGGCTAAATGAATTTTACCTTGAGGAGTGATAACACGCCCAGGAATTGGCATACCTTCTATGTCTATTTCTTCAAACGGACCAACTGCCATTGCTACTAAATATGATGGAATAGGCGGTGTTTTATCAAAAAAGTGCGTTGTCATATCACCATTTGTTGTTGTTTTTAGTTCTGGTGTATTGGCATATACTTTTTGTGAGCTAGGGGCCGTTATTGTTAACTGAAAAGGAATTTTATAGCTTGGTTCATCAAAAACAGGAAAGGCACGACGTGCATCACTCATTTCAAATTGGGTAAATAGGTAAGGCGTACCTTGATCTAAGGTTTTGTATAAGCCCACACTTTGGCGATTGTAGGGTGCCGAAAAATCAATTTTAAGCGTGTATTTACCCGGTTGGATTTTTTCATCACAGCTAAATTTCACTTTACCTGTTTTAAGCATTTCGTTACTTAGGTCACAGTTTTCTTTACCCAACAGTTGTGCCACTTTAACAGCGTAATCAACACCATTGAGCTCAATATAATGGGTTGGTTTTAATACTTCTAATGCAATTTCAGTCATTCCTGAAAATGTATCTTGGCTAGGGTCGAGTGTTAGCGATACATGTTGAGAACTTGGTTTTGCGAGTTTTTCTATAACGAATTCGTTAGCGTGTGCAGCATTCATTGCTAGCGCAACGCTCACTGTTAAGAGGCTTTTAAGAAACATAATGATCCCTTGTTTATTGTTAGAAACGCCCAGATTTTATGGGTACAGTTTATCCTACCAGCTTTTATGGAGCGCGTAATTGATTTAAGAAGTCGCTTTGAATGTAAATAGTAACAAAGTTTGTCAGTGACTTTCGCGAGATAAAAAACGTTGCCAATGTAGTTGAGTATTTATAATGCGTACTTGTTGAATAACCGTATTTAATAGGTTGATGTCATCAAACTGACTGTTTGAGTACTCGTTAAAACCCATTAAATAATTAAATGCGTTTTTAGAGTCAGCTTGTAGCGCATAAATACGAACTTGTTGTTCAAAGTTAAGACGCAGGCTACTTATGGCCGTTTTCATACCGAGTTGGTCAACGTTGGGGATATCACATTTTTGCAAGTAGCCGGCACGCTCACCTTCACCTGAAAACCAAATACGCACTTTTTCACTGTATCTGCCGGTTTTAGCCGGAAGATCAAACATAAGCCGTTGATAATTTTTTGATTTTATAAATTCAATATACTCATTAAATCCGGCATTAATCAATGCATTGTGTACAGGGACTAAACGCGGCTTTATTTTACCGTGAGTATGGAAGTTAAAACATAAAATATCATTATGAATACAAAGGTCATCAAGGGTCAAACAGCCAATTTCATCACTGTAAGCACCACTGTAGTAGGCTATTAGTGGCAGCCAAAAATGCCAATGTTTTGCTTGTTCACGGGGGAGTCGGAAATCACCGTATATATATCCATTATAAAGAGTGTGCAGTTCCATGGCTGAAAAAGGGCGGCGACCAAGATGGGTTTTCAACGTAATACCTTGAAAATAATGAGATGTTTTATTTTATACCCAACTAGCATTGGATGCTAGTTGGGCTACCAGGCTTTTATGTCCTGTGTGTAAACTATTATTCACTCAATGCGCGAGCTAAGCCGGTCGGTTCAATCTCTACACATACTTGGTCATCATTCCAATTAATGCCAACTAATGCGTCATCTTCATTTAAGTCTTCAACCCATGCATCTAAAAATTCATCAATGCTAATTTCTACTGGGCTGTAATCTTTCCATTCTTCTTTACACTGCGCTTTAGCCGCTTCTTCACTTTCCCAAAGCAGTAAAACATCAGTGTCGTCAAATTGGTTTGAGTCGCACACTACAAAGCCATTATCTTCTGCGCCCAGTGCCCAAATGACTTCGCTAACACGTACTTTTTCTACGAAGTTAACTAGTTGTGATTCAATTTCAATATCGCTCATGTGTTTACCTTATTAAGTTAGTGACGAGGATTAGTTTCTATTGCTGATTGACGTTCGCTAAATTGCGCATGAAATACAACAAGTTCACTGTACTGACTAAAGTCAGTTAATTCACGAAAGCTAATCCAATCAAGCAGGCAGTATAAACTGATGTTGAGGTATTCACAGCTTTTAAATTCTTCATCGTTTAAATGGTTGTTTAAAAAGCTTAATGTTTGCTCTATTCGCTCATTTTGAAGATTAAAAAATAATGCATCGCTTTGAGTATCTAAGCCCGAGCGTTTACATAACAACATTTCAACTAGTGAGTCGTTACAGGCATTAATAGTGGTGAGAAGGTGTTCTTGTGGCCACGTTAGTTTTGCTTGGTCTGTTTTGTCTAATAAGTAGCGTATTATTGAGTTTGAGTCGCTCAGTGTTAAATCATCATCAATTAAAATAGGGATTTTTCGCGCAGGGTTTTTACTGGCCATTTTTGGGCGGTCTTGCTCAGAAAATATATCTAAGCTTACAAGTTCAATATGACAGTTATTTTGCATAGCCCACATTCTAATTCGGCGAACATACGGTGATGGGACAGAACCAATTAATTGCATAATCACTCCAAAAAAAAGCCGCTAATGCGGCTTTTATTAAACGTTAATAGCAGTAAAGCTCAATTTATTCTGAACGGCTTGTAACTTCAAGTAAATGATAACCAAATTGTGTTTGCACAGGGCCTTGTACTTGGTTAATAGGTGCAGAAAATACCACCTTGTCAAACTCTGGTACCATCATACCCGGGCCAAACTCACCAAGGGCGCCGCCGTCTTGCCCTGATGGGCAATTAGAATGTGCTTTTGCTAATTCAGCAAAGTCTTCGCCTTGTTCAATTTTTGTTTTTAAGTCTAAACATTGTGCTTCGCTGTCTACCAAAATGTGTCGTGCGCTTGCCACTGTCATAAAATCTCCTGAGTATAAGTGGTGTTTTTTTAACCTAGTGTATTGCCATACTAGTTAGTTTCAACAAATTGTACCAGTATAAATTTAGATTTTAGACAGCGAATTTTCTACTGCCTTAATCATTTTTGGTGAATCTGGTTTAACTTTACTGTTAAATCGTAAAATTGTTTTACGATCAGCAGATACTAAATATTTGTAAAAGTTCCAATTTGGCGAACTTGTTTGCTCATTTAAATGCTTAAATATAGGGTTTGCATCACTGCCTCTTACTTCGCTGGTGGCGAACATAGGGAAGGTAACCCCATAATTAATAAAACAGACTTTAGCCGTTTCTTTTTCGTTATCTTCTTCTTGAAAAAAATCATCAGAAGGAAAACCTAGGACTACTAGTCCCTCGTCTTTGTATGTTTTGTGTAGTTTTTCTAAGCTTTCAAACTGAGGGGTAAAACCACAGTTACTGGCAGTATTAACAATTAATAGCGGTTTATTTTTGAATTCGCATAGGTTTATTGATTCTTTAGAGCGCAGCTTTCGAATATCAACGTTGGTAAAATCGTCACAGGTGTGTGCCTCAATAGGTTCATTGTTTGGCAGTGTTTGTGCTGTAACCGCACTATTTATCAATAAAGAAGATAACCCTATTATTATTCTTTTTAGCATTATATTACCTAACTATCCGATTGTTTGATTGGCTGATCATACGCTAATATGGAGAAAATTGATCAACCACTTAAATTAACTATGACAACTCGCTTAGCTACTATTGACGATCTTAATGAAATTGTTGCCATTTATAATGAAACCATAGAAGGGCGAATGGTAACGGCAGATACCGAAGAAGTAACCGTTGAAGAAAAAAAAGATTGGTTTAATAGTCATACCCAAAAGCGCCCAATTTATGTTTACTGTGAAAACAATACCGTTCTTGCGTGGGTGAGCTATAAATCGTTTTACGGACGCCCAGCTTACGATGGAACTGTAGAAATGAGTATTTACATAACTAAGAATGCACAAGGTAAAGGCCTTGGTAAAAAGTTAATGCAGTTTGCCCAAGCTGAGGCTAAAAAACTTAAAATCAATGTGCTGCTTGGTTTTATTTTTAGCCATAATTTACCGAGTGTTAAGCTATTTAAGCACTTTGGTTTTGATGTGTGGGGCGAGTTACCAAACGTTGCTGTTATGGATAATAACTTATACAGCCTAACAATATTTGGTAAGCATTTAGAATAAGTTACAACAATTAATTGGTCATATTTGTTTACAAATAACATACAAGGAATGTGTGTTATTTAGGCATTTTTATACTACGCTAATAACATATAAATTTTATTGATTTAAAGTGTAGTTTAATGGAAAGAAAAATATTAATCATAGACAGTAGCACCATCATAGCAATGAGGGTAAAAGTACTCTTAGAGCTTATAGGGTGTCATGTTGAGTTGATCCATTTTTCTATGCTTGAAATGTACACTCATGCCAACAGCTTCGATTTAGTTGTTATTTCTCATGGTGTTCCGGTAAGCCCTGTTAAGCCTATAATCGATAAACTATCCCACGGGCGATTATTACTTCTAGCTCCAAAAACAGAAAATACTGAGCAGCTAACTGCATTTGCAGGCCTTAATAAAATAGTGCCTGAGGCAACGGTTGTTTACCCTTTTTTTTCTAATAAAGAGATCACCTCTCTTTTAGAGAGTTTATTAGAATTAGACTCAAGCCATATGTTGCAGCTACCCACTATTTTGCTGGTAGATCACATTCAAGAGCGACTTGAGAACATGCAAAGCAATTTGCTTGGTGCTCATATAAAAACCTTCACTGCAAGTAATTTAACTGACGCTCTTGGCATTGCACAAGACAATAAAATTGACATTTTAATAAGTGACTTTAGCTTAGGTGATGTCACCGGGTTACAGATATTTTCAAAGCTAAAAGCGAGGCAACCCAATACAAGGTGCTTACTTTTTACCTCTCGCCCTGACCAAGTTTCAATGATAGAAGCTATTCGCCAAGGTGTAGAAGATGTTCTTATTAAACCACTTAATGAAAATATTTTACTGCAATCAGTGCACAAGCTTTGGCAAACCGAATTATTAAAACGCCGAAATGCCGAGTTAGTTGATCGACTTCAAGAAACTGTCGATGCACTAATAGAAAAAGACAGCCTGCTGCAAGTTATTTATAAACACACCCCTGATGCGATCATGCTATTTGAACGCAATGGCCAAATTATTGAAGCAAATGACGCATGTCTTAAGTTGTTGGGTCTACCCTTTAGTGAGCTGGCAGGGAGATCATTATTTGATTTCTTAGATGATGACTCTGTTGCTGGGATCAGAGATAAAATTTCAACATTAAACAGTAATCGCCAGTTTAGTTATGATTTACGCCTCCCCATTCAGAGTGGTGGCACAGTCCCACTATTTGGATCTTTTAATGAAATAGACCACCATGGCGAAATTGCATTAGCAGTAATTTTTAAAAATGTGACGCATTTAAAGCAAAAAGAAGAACTGCTTCAAGAAGCAAAAGGCTTACTTGAAGAAGAAGTTAAAGCCCGTACATCGCAGTTAGAGCATGCTAAAAACGTAGCTGAAGCGGCAAATTTAAGTAAATCAGACTTTTTAGCTAATATGTCGCATGAGCTACGAACGCCTATGCACTCAATTTTAAGTTTTGCTCGCTTTGGGCTAGACAAATTAGAAGCGGGTGATTTTGCAAGAGAAAAGCTATTAAAGTATTTGTCACGCATTGAATGCAGCGGCGATAGGCTACTATCGTTACTAAACAACCTGCTAGATTTATCAAAGCTTGATGTTGGTAAATTTCCATTTAATCCGCGCCCGCATAATTTAGAAAGCATTATCAAAACCAGTATTGATGATGTGTCGGGCACGGCTATGGAAAAACAAATTAATATTATTTTTCCGGCGCCAGATTCAGCAGTCATTGCGCAATGTGATGAAGAGCAAATTAATCAGTTGTTACGCAATGTATTGGGTAATGCATTAAAGTTTAGCGAACCGAAAAGCAATATTACGCTCACGCTTGCTACAAATGATGAATATGCTGAAATAAAAGTCATTGATAGCGGTATTGGTATTCCTGAAGATGAGCTTGATCATATTTTCACAAAGTTTGTGCAAAGCAGTAAAACAAACAGTGGTGCAGGTGGTACTGGATTAGGGTTGGCACTTTGCAGAGAGTTTGTATCGTTACACCAAGGTCACATTAATGCCTATAATAATGCCTGCGGCGGTGCCACAGTGCATATAAAACTACCACTCAAAATAAATTTAGAAGAACATCTAGTTAACGAATAAAAGTACGCTAAAACAGTAGATTGCTTTTTTAAGTGATTTATTTTCGAATTTAAAAGGATGATTTAGTTATGGCTTTAACAAAAATACTAGCAGTAGATGACGAGCCTTTTAATCTTGAAATAATAGAAGAGATTTTAGAGGAACTGGATTTTGAGCTGAAGCTCGCTACCAGTGGCCCTGAATGCTTGGATATGGTTGAAGATTATATGCCGCAGGTTATTTTACTTGATGTAAGCATGCCGCAAATGAGTGGTTACGAAGTATGTAAAATGCTTAAATCTAACCCCAATACAGCACATATTATTGTTATGTTTGTATCAGCAAGAGGAACGGTAGAGGAGCGAATGGAAGGCTACTCAGTCGGTGCTGAAGATTACATTGTAAAACCGTTTGGACACGACGAGCTTAGGTCTAAATTAAAGAATCTAAATCAAGTATTAGTCGAAAAACAAAGCCTGGAAAAACAAGTGGAAGTGGCCACATCTACCGCTTTTAACGCGATGGCTAACAGCAGTGAAATGGGGCAAATAGTTAACTATGTCGAAAATATTGCGCTAATTACTAATCCAGATGATCTAGCAAAAGCACTCATTGATTGCCTGCAATCGTTTGATCTTCAGAGCAACGTAGAATTTAGATACGACTCTATTGTTAAGCATTATGCTTTGCATGGAGTGTGCTCGCCTATTGTTATTGAGTTGTTTGAAATGCTTAAAAATAAGGGGCGGCTACATGAATTTTCGCAGCGTTTATTGGTTAATTATGAACTAATAAGTTTACTTATTTTAAATATGCCAGGACATGATCCAGATAAACACGGCAGAATACGTGACCACGTTTGTTTTATAGTAAGTGTTACAGAGCAGCAGTTACGCGCCATAATAACTAAAAATTTATTAGATGCGCAGCAAGTAAAACTTAATGCAGTGGCAAGTACTGTGCACACCAAGTTTCATGGTTTGATAGATTTACTAAATGAAAGCCGAATAAATAATGAACAGGTGTTTAAAAAGCTACAAGAAGATCTTGAAGTAAGAATTCCAACGATGGGGTTAGATGAAGACCAAGAAATTTTTATCTTTAAAAAAGTAGATGAAACAATTCAAAATTCAGTTGCCCGCGAGGAGTCTGTTGTTCAAGTAAAAGAAGCGTTTGCAGATATTGAAAAAGAACTTTCAATTTTACTAAACCACAGTCAATAATGTGAGCTTTTGCGGATTAAGGTTTGTTAAAGCTTGGTCTTTTTAATCACTGCGTAAGATTTGTAACTAAGCGGGCTCTACATTACTTAGGTAGCAAATAGATTACTGTAATTTAAACCCTTATAAAACCAACAGACCTTGAGGCTACCATAAGTTTTATGCATCTCGTGGTAAGCCTTTTTCTACAATCCTAATCAGCCTTTGCGTTTTTCTAAGTGAGGGTTGTTTATTGTTTTGCTGCTTCAGGGCCCACTCAATATGCTCTTTTACTAGGTCACTACACCCATCTATTTTTTGCTCTAGTGCATCAATAATATCTGGGGCAAAGTTTGCATTACCTAAACCAACCGCTAAATTACGTAACCAACGTTCGTGACCAATTCGGCGGATCGGACTCCCTTCGGTATTTTTTAAAAATGTTTCTTCATCCCAGCTAAATAGCGCTAGCAAGTCTTTGTCTTTTAGCTGCGTGCGCGGGTGAAAGTCTTGTTCGTCGGTGATTTGTCCATAACGGTTCCATGGGCACACTAGTTGGCAGTCGTCGCAGCCGTAAACACGATTGCCTAATAAAGATCTATACTGCTCAGGGATAGGCCCTTGGTGCTCTATTGTCAGATATGAAATACATTTTCGCGCATCAACCACATAGGGTTCTACAATTGCACCTGTAGGGCATAATGTTATACAGGCAACGCATTTTCCACAGCCTTCAAAGGTGTTTTCACTATCAATAGGCAAAGGTAAGTCAATAAACAGCTCGCCTAAAAAAAACCATGACCCTGCTTCTTTATTTATAAGTAACGAATGTTTACCGCGCCAACCTAGCCCCGCTTTTTCTGCCATTTGGCGCTCTAGAACAGGGGCTGAATCAACAAAGGGCCTAAAACCATATTCACCCACTTCTTGTTCTATTTTTTGACCTAACTTTTTTAATCGGTTACGTATTAATTTATGGTAATCACGACCAAGTGCATAACGGCTAATATACGCTTTTTGTTTATTTTTTAATGTTTTAGCAAAGCCTGCATCAGGTGGGAGGTAGTTCATTTTTACTGATATGACTCGCTGTGTACCAGGTATGAGTTCAGCTGGTCGTGCGCGCTTCATGCCGTGTGTTGCCATATAATCCATTGAGCCATGAAAGCCGGCATCAAGCCAGCGTTGAAGCTGTTGCTCATGCTTACTCAAATCTATATCGGTAATGCCCACTTCGCTAAAGCCAAGTTCTTTTCCCCATGCTTTTATTTGCTGGGCTAATTTAGGGTAGTCAGGAGTTAGGTTACTCACACATTTTCACGCACGTTAAATAATCGCCCAGTAATTTACCATATTTACAGGGCGGTGTTGAGTTTAGCGCGTTAATGTAGCGCAAACTAAAGCACAAAGCGCTTTAATTGCTGCTGAGTTTGCATGCTTAACTCTTGTGATAATTGGCTATCGGCAAGGGCGGTGTCTATTTGTTGTTTGGCTTGCTCACCAAGTTCAACAATTTGCTCTACCGATTGATGGGTTAAATTTTGCGTATCTTCTAGTAAATGCACGGCGCTGGCAATTTGCTGTAATTGCTGTTGATTACTTTCAAATTCGTTAAGCATTTTACTAAACCCATCTGAGGTCGCACTTATTGAATTTTGTGCATTTTTAGAGTGGCTAATCAGCTGCTCTGACTCTTTGTTGGTTTCACTGACCAAATCATTCATTTGATTAATAAAGTCACTAATTTGGCGAGTTGCACCGCTTACCTTAATTGAAAGGGTACGTACTTCATCAGCAACAACAGCAAAACCACGTCCGGCTTCACCTGCTCGTGCAGCTTCTATTGCGGCATTAAGAGCGAGTAAGTTAGTTTGATCAGAAAATTCCTCAACCATTTTTAAAATGCTGCGAATATTTTCACTGTTTTCTTTTAACCCCTCCACTGTGCTTGCAAAACTACCTAGCATATTAGTAATTAATTGAACTTGCTCAACGAGAGTGCTGAGCTCTTTATCTGAGAGTTTAACAAAGGCTAAATGTTCATTATTTACAGTGTGGACACTGTCGGTGTTGCCCACAATATTTTGCAAGCTTTGAGTAATTTGGTTGCTGGCATCAATGATGGTGTGACTCAAGTGTATTTGCTGCTGGCTAGAGTTTTCAGTATGTTTCATCGACTCTGTAACCGCTTTATTACTTTGCGCACTTGCCTCTGCACTGGTGTAGGTTGTGTTAAGCAGTTCACCTAAATGGCTAGTGAAATCGTTATATTGGGAGCTTAACGTTTTAAATTCGTCGAATGAAAAGTGCGGGAGTTTGGCGTTTAAATTGGCATCTTGTTGATTAATTTTAATGAGCGTATCGCACATTGCTTTTACAGGACGCACAATTAAAAATCGCATATAAAAAAGCGTAAACGCAAAGCCAGCAACAATAACCAAGGTTAGCAGCCAAAAAAGGCCAAGACTTTGTTGCTCACTTAAGCTGTCATAAAGCCAAAATAAAGTAATAGCCTGAAACAAAAAAACAAAACTCAAGTTACCAACAATTTTACGCGTTAAAGTAAAAAAGAACGTTTGTTCGATATAATTATAAATTTTCATTAAGCCACTCATCTTGCTTAAACCTATGTTTGAACGCTTTTACGCAGGCATTAGCGAGGTATAAGCGAATCTATTTATTAGCTAACGATAGCAAATATGCTTTAGATTGCATGGGAAAGTTGGTAAAAATTCCGTCTAAACCGTAGTCACGCATAAGTGCGATATCTTGTTGTTTGTCCACAGTATAAGCGTAGATTTCTAGCCCGCGTTTTTTAGCATCATCTACAAATGCCTTGTTAATAAAATTTTTATCTACATGCACGCTAAATGCATTTAAATCTTGGGCAAACTTAGCATAATTAATTGGAATAGAAGACGTCAATGCGCCTATTTTTAACCAAGGTAAACGTTTTTTAAGCCATTGTAATTGATGGTGATCAAACGATGACACTAAAATATTAGCACATGAAATTGTTCCCGCACTGATATTACGCTCAAGCTGGTTGGCAAACTTTTCAAGCTCAAAGGCATGTTTAAGTTCTAAATTAAGTAAGGTTTTATTATCATTCCAATCAAATAACTGCTGAAGCGTGGGTATATATTCGCCATTACCAGCATCAAGCTTTGCTAGAGTTGCGGCGTCAAACTCGCTAACTTTACCTTTACCATTAGTGGTTCGATCTAACCACGAGTCATGTATGATCATGTAATCGTCGGTGGCACTTTGAATATCAACTTCAATACCATCTACGCCAATATTCAACGCTTCTAAAATGGCACTTTTGGTATTTTCGGGAAAGTGACCACTTGCGCCTCTGTGTGCAAAAATTTTCATTGTCGCGCCTTTTTGGTAATCGACCAAGTTTCAAAGCATGCCGCGCTTACAATGAGTGCGCCGCCAATAAAAGTCATTAATGTTGGGCGTTCGTGAACAATAATAATAGCCAAAATAGTACCGTACAATGGTTGTAAACACGAAATTAACCCTGCTGTTGCAGCCGATAAATGTTTTAAACTTGCCGCAAATAGCGAATGTGGTGTAGCGGTAAATATAATACCAGCAACGGCAATTAAAATAAGGTCATGGTTACTCACTTCGTACACGGGCACTTCAATAAATGCGCACAGCATTAAGCTTGCCACTAAGGTTTGATAAAACATTGTTTGTGGGCCACCATATTGGCTAAAGTAGCGTTTATGGGTAATGTTTCTAATAGAGAAAAATAACGCCGATACCACACCAGTAATAACACCGAGCGTTACATCGTCACCTAAATCAGCACTTGGCACTAATAAATAAATACCAAGTACAACTACGCCAGCACTTATTATGTCTTTTGCCTGAGGCTTATTTTTGTTAAATAACGGCTCTAAAAAAACCGTCATTACTGGGTAGCTAAAGAATGCAAGCATACCAATGGTTATGCCTGCCATTTGCATCCCCGCAAAGTAAGTCACCCAGTGTAATCCCACCGCAACACCTAAAAATACGGCAATAAAGTAGTCTTTTGGCTTATTTAGCTTTATTTGTTTTTTTCCTAATAAAAGCATTGTCAATATCGCCATACCAGCAATGGCTGTTCGGTAAACGGTAATATCCAGCGCATTTAAACCAATGAGTTTGGCAAATAGGGCCGTTCCTCCAAAAAGTAACACGGCAATATGTAAGTAAAATAAACTTTGCTGTTGTGGCTGCATTTAAACGTCATCTCCTTTTTTTAGCATGTTATCACTGGGCGAGCATCTACAAGATGAATTTTTTGAAATATGACAAATGTCAGCAAAGTTAATGACACTTCACACTCTTATTATTTTTACGTACTGGCATAGTTACTCTACTTAATAGGAGAGCGCTATGAATAGTTTAGTTTTAATGAGTCTTGATATCAGCGAATTTTTTGATTCGCTCAATTTTACTATCACTTACATTGATTATTTTATGCTGATGAGCATTTTTGTGGTATCTATATTTATTAACAAAAATAGTGCTTTAAATAAAAATAATACACCTGAGGTATTAGCATGAGTTCGCTAAGTAGCTTTTCTCAACAAACGGATAAAACGTTTTGGAAATACGGCCATTTAATTTTTACAGGCTTTTATTTATTGCCATTAATTATTAATTTTGACCAATTTACAAAAAGCCAAATGAGTCTATGTTTAGCTTTTTATATTGCTTTTATTATTTTGTACATAAAAGCAATTAACTGCGATAACACAAAAATTACCCCCTTATTTTTAGCCTTGCTGGCCATTTGTTTTAGCGCTACTTTTTTTACCTCTGGCACACCTACTTTGTATGGTTTTGTTGCCTATGTGGCAGGGTATAGTTATACCCAAAAGCAGCGGTTTTATGCTGCATTAGCCATTATAGTCGCGCTTTTTGCAAGTTCGTATTTAAGCGATATGGGAAAGCTTCAGTACTTTTTGGCTGTCGCATTAATATTATGTGCCGCCTTATTTAGTTATGGAATTGCAGCAAAAAGAGAACGCGACCATAAAAAGCGTGAGCAAGAAAGCGCAAACCAATTAGAGCAATTAGCTGCTATTGCTGAGCGAGAACGTATAGCGCGTGACCTACACGATATTTTAGGCCACTCACTTTCATCTATTGCATTAAAGGCCGAGCTGGCTAATAAGCTAAACCAAGGGGAGCGCTACGAGCAAGCAAACAACGAAATAGCCCAAGTAGCCGACCTTGCAAGACAGCTATTAAGCGATGTGCGCAATGCTGTAAGCGACTTAAAAGAGCTGAATCTAGTAAGCCAAGTTGCACAGTTAAAACAACGGTTATTAGAGCAGGACTTTAATGTCACGTTTAACGTTGAGTTATCTGTGCTACCTGCCAAGGTAGAGGGCATTGCTAGTTTAATAATTAAAGAGTCAGTTACTAACTTATTACGCCATAGTGCAACTAAAAACTGTGTAATAACAATTAAACAAACACCCCAGCAACTACTCATTGAAGTGATAGATAATGCTCCTTGCATCACACTTAAAGCAGGCAATGGTTTAAATGGGATCAAAGAGCGGGCAGAGCAAATACAAGGCAGTGCAACGTTTACCTGTGGCGAACGTTTTACATTAAACGTAGCGCTGCCAATTTCATCAGAGGATTTACAATGATCAAAGTATATTTAGTGGAAGATCAAGCGCTAGTGCGTGACGCTGTTAGTGCATTACTTAGCCTAGATTTTAATATTGATGTAATTGGCCAAGCAAGCAACGGGCAAGAGGCCCTAAATGCTATTAATGCGCTTGATGAAGGTGCGATGCCAGATATTATTTTAACCGATATAGAAATGCCTACTATGAATGGTATTGAGCTTAGCGAAAAAATAGCAACGCAATTTCCGGCTATAAAAATGGTGATCATGACCACGTTTTCACGCGCTGGGTATATTAGGCGCTCGTTAAGTGCCGGTGTTAAAGGGTTCATATTAAAAGAAGCCCCAAGTGACGAACTAATCAACGCGCTTAAAAAGGTAATGCAAGGTCAAAAGGTAATTGACCCAGAGCTTGCGATTAACGCTCTAGACGACGCCGACCCACTTACCGACAAAGAACGAAAAGCATTAAAGCTTGCAAGCGATGGCCTTAAAACGAGCGAAATAGCCACACAGTTATTTATAAGTGAAGGGACAACGCGTAACTATTTGTCTGACGCCATCGCCAAACTTAATGCAACAAACCGAATCGACGCAGCACGTATAGCTAAACAAAAAGGGTGGTTATAAACACATGTGATTAAGGTTTATAAATTTAACACAAACCCTTACTATATTAGCCATAACAATAAAGAAACGAACAGCGCTTAAAACAAGCTTAAAATGCGCTAAAAGAGGGTTAAATGGCAAACTTAATAGATTTAACAGTAAAAAACAGTGTCGCAATATTATCGATGAACACCGCAGAAAATCGACACAATCCAGCGTTTTTGGCTGAATTTAATTTACACCTTGATCATATTGAGGCTGATAAAAGCATTCATTCGGTTGTGCTCACTTCGGCAAGCGACAAAAGCTGGTCGTTGGGTATTGACCTTGAGTGGATGGCAAATCCAAGCATTTTACCAGCGGCTATTTCTGACTTTATGTTGCAAATAACACAGTTACTACAACGTATTGTTACGTTTCCTATGCCTGTTATTGCCGCCCTTAACGGCCATACGTATGGTAATGGTGCTGTACTGGCTTGTGCCTGCGACTTTAGATTTATGAAGTCAGACAAAGGCTTTTTTTGCTTTCCAGAGGTTGATGTATTGGTCCCTTTTGTACCGTCTATGTTTCCTATAATTAATAAAGCGATACCGCAAACCTTTTTTAATAGGCTAGCAATGACGGGCGAACGCGTGGGCGCGCAACAACTGTTTGAAAATAACGTAATAGAAGCGGTATTTAACGATAACGACGAACTACAAGCCGGCGTTTATGAGTTTGCAGCGCAGTTTAATAAAAACCGTTGGATTTACGCTCAAAACAAATCGCAAATGAATAAACACATTTTACACACTATAAAAGAAGAAGACCCAGCCTTTATCGATAACGTGAGTAAAATGTTGTACAAAAATTTGCATAAAACTAAGTAATAACTGAGTTAACGGATGCAGCTTAATCACAATGACATAATTAAGCTGCATAATTAAGCACGCATTAAGGCCCGGTACGCTAAGTTTTCTAAAACTAAATAACCGATAAATGCGCTTTGTTTAAAGATTAAGTGCTTTTACCTGTCTCATTTTACGTATATGGGTTAAAATACTTCCATAACCAACTAACAAGATAGTGAATGTCAAACCAAGATCCAAATCTCAGTCGAGAACAAGAAAAGTACGAAAACCCCGTCCCTAGCCGTGAGTTTATACTTACTCATCTTCAAGAGCGTTCAAAACCTGCTAACTACGCACAGTTATGCGAAGAACTAGCCGTGAATGACGAAGAGCGTCAAATTGCATTTAAACGTCGCCTTCGTGCCATGGAGCGCGATGGTCAGTTATATTTTAATAAATTTAAATGTTATGCACTGATTGACGAAGCCGGTTTAACCAAAGGCAAAGTAATAGGCCACAGAGACGGTTTTGGCTTTTTAGAAGTTGAAGGCGAGAACAAAGATTGGTTTATTGCCAAACATCAAATGAACATGGTGTTACATGGCGACATTGTACTAGCTAAAGGCACAAAACGTGGCTCTGGCTCAAAATGCGATGCCCGCATTATTAAAGTGCTTACCAACGAGCGCGCACCTATTGTAGGGCGTTACTTTGTTGAACATGGTGTTGCAGTTGTAGTCGCTGAAGACCCGCGTATTACGCAAGACATCATGATTTTACCAGGCAACGAAAACGGTGCCCGCCACAACCAAATGGTGCAGGTTAAAATTACTCAAAACCCTAGCCGCAATATGAACGCGGTAGGTAAAGTTGTTGACGTACTGGGTGAACATTTGGCGCCTGGTATGGAAATTGAAGTTGCCCTTCGTAATCACGATATTCCGCATGTTTGGCCAGAAGAAGTGGACGCACAAGTGGCTCACTTAGGCGAATTTGTCGAAGATGCAGACAAACAAGGCCGCGTAGATTTACGTAACTTACCGCTTGTAACCATAGATGGCGAAGACGCACGCGACTTTGATGATGCAGTGTACTGTGAGCCTAAAAAGTCAGGCGGTTGGCGTTTATGGGTTGCCATTGCTGATGTATCGCATTACGTAGGTATGAACACGCCATTAAATAAAGAAGCCATAGCACGTGGTAACTCAGTTTATTTTCCTGAGCAAGTTATTCCGATGCTGCCAAAAGTACTGTCTAACGGGTTGTGTTCACTCAATCCAAAAGTAGACCGTTTATGTATGGTTGCTGAAATGACCGTATCAGCGGCAGGTAAGTTGTCGGGTTATAAATTTTACGAAGCTGTGATGAATTCGCACGCGCGTTTAACGTACACCAAAGTCAACGCCATTTTACAAAACGACGAAAAGCTTCGCGACGAATACGCCGCCGTAGTGCCACATTTAACTGACTTACAGCAAATGTATATGGCGCTCAAATCAGCACGCCAAGAGCGCGGTGCTATTGAGTTTGAAACACTCGAAACACGCTTTGTATTTAATGCGCAGCGTAAAATAGAGTCTATTGTGCCCGTTATTCGTAACGACGCGCACAAACTTATTGAAGAATGTATGATTTTAGCCAACGTGTCAGCGGCTAAGTTACTCGAAAAGCACGAAGCCAGCGCACTTTACCGTGTACATGACGAGCCCGACAGCGAAAAGCTGGGTAACTTTACTCAGTTTTTAACTGAGCTTGGTATTCAAAGCACATTAAGTGATGAACCAACCCCTAAAGAGATAACCCAAGTATTAGCTAAATTAGGTGAGCGCCCAGAAGCCGAGCTTATTCAAACTATGCTGTTGCGTTCAATGAAACAAGCCGTTTACCAGCCAGATAACATAGGCCATTTTGGTTTAGCGCTTTCGGCTTATGCGCACTTTACATCGCCAATTCGTCGTTACCCAGATTTAGTTGTGCATCGTGCAATTAAAGCGGTACTAAAAGCACAAGGTCAACAAACATCAGGCGCGTATGCTTATACCGACGACGAAGTAGATCAATTAGGTGAGCAGTGTTCAACCACCGAACGCCGTGCAGACGATGCGACTCGCGAAGTAGCCGATTGGCTTAAATGTGAGTTTATGCAAGACCACGTTGGTGATGAGTTTAACGGGGTTATTTCATCGGTAACTAATTTTGGTTTGTTTATACGCCTAGACGACTTACAAATTGACGGACTTATTCATGTTACTAATTTAGGTGATGAATACTTCCAGCACGACGCTGCAAAACATACCCTAATAGGTGAGCACACACATAAAGTTTACCGCCTTGGCGATAAAGTGACAGTGCAAGTTGCCTCAGTTAGTTTAGACGATCGCCGTATAAACTTAGTGCTCAAAGGCGATATAGCACAAGACAGGTATTCACGCCGTCGTGCACCAAAAGGTAAAGCACCAGCGAGTGTACGCTCACAGTTAAAAGCAGGCAAAGTACCGGGCAAAAAGTCAGACGACAAGCCCAAAGGTAAAAAAAAGCCAGCCGGTAAAGGCAAAGCTGCTGGTAAGTCGGCGATTAAAGCTACCGACGGCACCACAAAGAAAAAACCGAAAAAGAAATCGGCTAAAAAGCCTAAAAGACCAGGCAAAAATGCCCGTAAACGTACAAGCCCAGGAGCATAAAATACGTGAGTAATGAATTAATTTTTGGCTTTCACTCTGTTGAAGCAATTTTAGCAAAAGAGCCTGAGCGATTTTTAGAAATTTACGCCCTTAAAGGCCGTGATGATAAACGCTTAACACCGATTATTGATGAAGCACGTAAATTTGGTATTTCAGTACAATTTATGCAGCGTAAAGCGCTTGATAACAAGTCGAAAGACGAACAGCATCAAGGTATTATTGCTAACGTAAAAGCGGCGCCAACGTACAACGAAAAAGATCTAGATGTGATCATTGCCCGTGAAGAAACCCCATTTTTATTGGTACTTGATGGCATAACCGACCCGCATAACTTAGGTGCATGCTTGCGTAGTGCAGATGCGGCAGGTGTTCACGCGATTATTGTTCCTAAGGATAAGTCGGCAAAGCTTAACGGCACAGCGCGTAAAGTAGCGTGTGGCGCAGCAGAAACAGTCCCTCTTATTCAGGTTACTAATCTTGCACGTACGCTTCGTGAAATTAAAGATGCGGGTGTATGGGTAGTTGGTACCGCTGGCGAAACCGATACACACGTATTTGATGCAAGCTTAACAGGCCCAATGGCCATTGTTATGGGCGCAGAAGGCGAGGGGATGCGCCGTTTAACGCGTGAGCATTGCGATGTATTGGTTAAAATTCCAATGGCAGGTTCGGTGTCTAGCTTAAATGTATCGGTTGCAACCGGTATTTGTTTATTTGAAGTATTACGCCAACGTAACGCAAACAATTAAATTGCCCTAGCTTAAAGCTTAAGCATTAAAAAAGCCGAGATTAAATAATCTCGGCTTTTTTGTATCTATTATTTGCTTAGCATATCGTGAGTAAAACGGTTCAGCTAACGAGCCGTTTTACTCAGCAATTACTTAAAAGCTATATGTGTAGCCCATTTGAATACTACGAGGCTTACCTGGCTGAATACCGCCATTAGCACGGTTAGCGATGTACGTTTTATCAAACAGGTTATCAACCGTTAAGTATACTTTTTGGTTGTCGTCGATTAAGTATTTAGCTGCTAAATCCCACACTACACGACTATCGATTGCGTTTAAGCCTGAGTCAGATAGGTCGGCATGAGAATCAGACACGTAACGTATTTGGCTGTTAACAACAAACGATGCAAACTCAGCGCCTAACGATAAAGCAACTTGGTTTTCTGGTACGTAAGGCATTGCGTCGCCTTTTTCTACTGAGCCCCAAATTTCTGAATCAAACGTGTTTTTAAACTCAGAGTCAGTGTATGTGTACGTTAATTTAACTGGGAATTGTGCTGCGTCTGTTGCAAATGTACGACCCGCACTAAATTCAAAACCCGACACTTCTACTTCACCGTAGTTGTATTGGTCGCCAATGTTCTCGTCGCTACAACCTACTGCCGCAGTACAGTTACCGTGCATATTGTCGTAATCAGAGAAAAACGCAATCACTTCACCGTTAAAGCCATCCATATTAAAGCGAGAGCCAAACTCAAGGTTTACACTTTCTTCTTCTTCTTGGTCTGCATTACCCGGTGCCGCTGGAGCATAACCTTTTTGAATACCAGCAAGTAACGTTATGTTGTCGTTAAGTGTGTAAGTGGCACCTAACGATGGCACTAAAATTTCAGTATCGTTCGAAATATCTTTAGTTAAGCCATTGCTGCGCGTTGGATCTGATTTAGACCATTCTTCACGTTTAATGGTAATGTCTTCGTAACGAAGGCCTGCATTAATAACTAACGCGTCTAATGTCCATTCGTCTTGAACAAATAACGTGCTTGCTTTAGCGCTGTCTACACGGTTGCTATCTGAGCCAGGAATACCTTGCGATGTAAGCGTCATGCTTAGGTCTTGATTAAGCGTGTACGTGTCTTGCCATTGGAAACGATCCATTTCGTCTTCGTGGTAACGCACACCAACTGTAACGTAGTGATCGCCTGCAGGAATATGTAATTCAGACTGAATGCCTTTTGCTTGGTAATCACGGTTGTTAGCTTTAACACCAATACCTTCAATACCTTCAATACCTTCGCTTGTTGGGTTTGCTTCAAAATCGCTGTATTGTTCAAGTGTGCTTGTGCCTACACTGCTTGCTTTATACCAGTTACGATGAAAATCGTTTAGGTAAGCGGTTGCAAGTAATTCGTAGCCTTCACCAAAACGATACGCGTAGTTTAGTTGGTAAGCATTGTGGCGAGTATTCATTTCATCGTTTTGTGATGCAGCGTAACGGCGATTAGGGTTTGCTGTGTAATCTTCGTCAGTTAAGCCCATATAAGTTTCGTCTGATGTTTCGTCAGAGTATTTTACTTTTAGCTCAATGTTATGCGCATCGTTTTGACCAAACGTATGGCCAAATTTTAATAGTAAATCTGTTTTTTCAAAGCCCGTGTTGTCGCTGCCAACAGGAAGCTCTTTAAAGCCATCTGCGCCGTAAGTAAATACTTCAACTAAGCCAGACGTGTTGTTTTTTTCTTTACCAAAGTATGCGTGGCCTTTGTAGTAGCCATCGCTACCAAGGGCTGCATCTACCATACCTTTAGAGCTATTTGGCTCGGTTGGTAAGCTACGAGAAAGTAAGTTTAAAACACCACCTGTAGTACGAGGACCGTACTTAACAGAGGCCGCGCCTTTTAATACTTCTATTGTTTCCATACGACCCATAGTAGGGAAGTAATAAGCAGAAGGTGCAGAATAAGGCGCAGGTGCGACTAATACACCATCTTCCATCACAGAAATTTTATCGTTACGGCCGGTACCAGTACCGCGCATACCAATGTTAGGGCGAAGGCCGTAGCCATCTTCTTCTTGAACGTAAACACCCGGAACAGACGCTAAAACACGCGAAATGTCGGTAAACTCAAATTTTTGAAGTTCTTCGTCAGAGATAAAAGTAGCCGAACCAGGAATGTCGTTTATAGCTTGCTGTGAGCCAATAACTGTAATTTGTTCAAAGCGTTGTTCTTTATCGCTGGTGTCTTTAGCCATTGCAGTGGCTGTAAAAGACAAAGCAACCGCAGTTGCAAGAGTAGATACTAAAAACTTAGGGTTCATTTTTGTCCTAATCACGTTGATTATCTGAATTGGCGTAATTTGAACACGTTAACGAATGCGAATCAATATTATTTAGTATAAAAATATTCATTTTTTTAGAACTAAAAACATATATTATGTAACTTAATTAACTTTTTTATATCTTTTGTATTGTTTTGTAATCGTGACGCTAGGTATAAAGTTGAGTGTGTGTTTTATTAGCCTAAACGCAAGGCAATAAACTCAGCAAGCTTATCTACCGCATTTTCAGACTCACCTGAACTTTTAACCAAGCTAATACCAATGTCGCCCAGTGCAGGTAGGTATTTAGTTTGTACTTGGTAATTAAGCTCACTGGGTACGGTACTTTTTGCAAGTACTGTAATGCCAAGCCCTTCTTTTAAAGCCGCAATAAGCCCAGTTAAGTCGGCGTTACTATATACAATACGGTATTTTATGCCGGCACTTTTAAGCGCATCGGTAGCGCGGCGGCGATAAATGCATCCCTCTGGCGCGGTTACTAAGGTAACTACTTGGTTTTGTGCTTGGTTTAAATCGCCCACCCATACCAATTGGTCTTGCATAAAAATAGGAAATTTACTTGAGGTAAGTTGCTCGTTTAGCGCAAGAACTAAATCAAATTGGTCTTGCCTAGAAGCCGATAATAAATGCTTACTTAAACGCGATTTAACTTCAAGCGATACCTCTGGGTAAAGCGCCACAAAGTCGCCAATAATAGAAGGGAGTATTCGCGCTGCAAATTCGCTAGGTATGCCTAAGCGTACTTTTCCGGCAATACTCTCTGAGGTAAATTGCTGCAAAATGGCGTCGTTGTATTGCATCATCTGTTTTGCCATGGGCAATAATAGTTCGCCGTACTGGTTAAGTACTTGGCGCTGACCTTGCTTTTTAAATAGTTTATAACCTAATACATCTTCTAAGCGCTTTATTTGTAAGCTTACCGCAGGCTGTGAAAGGCCTAAAAAGTCGCCTGCTTTGGCAAATCCGCCTACATCTACAATCATTACAAAGGTGCGTAAACTGTCGGTTGATATATTTTTCATATTTAAAATTACAATTTATGTGGCCACATATATAAGTATTATTTATCAATTGATAAATAATTACAATTTGTTGTTACAGACCCCGCGCAATATAATTTTAAGATTAAAAATACACAGGTGTTTGTTATGACTTTTAACCCAATAATGTTTGCCCGCCACAGCAACGCCAACAGCGCGGTTATAAACGCTTTGCAAGCAAATAACAGCACAGTTGTAATGGATTTTAGCGGCAGCGAAGCTTCTGTATTTTTAAGCAGTATTTTAGGCCACGATTTAACAAAATTAACGGCCAGCGGTTTAGGCTTAAAAGGCACGCTAGACGGCGATTTCAATTCTGACTTTAGCTACGCCGTGTATTATTTCAGCGAAACTGCCTTTCGATTTGTATTACCTTACAGCGCAAGCCTTCAATTACAGTCACTTATAAACGAACAACAGCTTCGTTTTGATATTGACTACGTTATTCGTACCGACTTAACCAGCTTTACCTTAAGCGGCGAAAACGCCTTTGATACGTTAGTTGATGCCTTTAAGTTAACACCCGGTTTGCGATTATCTGACGCGCAATTATGCTACGGTGCGCAAAGCGGTGAGGTATTTATTACCGCAATTGATAACAAAGATGAGCAGCATTTTGTGCTCATAGCTAAAGCGCCAGAGCTACAAAAATGGCAAAGCTATATGCAAACGCAAGGTTTTGCAGTCATGCAAAGTCAGGCCGCATAACAAAACAATCAACAGGCAAACATAGCTATGTTTGCCTGTTTTTAATTTAAGCCACGCCCATTAAGGGTTAATTTAAAACGTGAAGGAATGTTATGACTTCTAAAACTGTACTACATGCTAAGCACCTAGAAGCGGGCGCAAAAATGGTTGATTTTCATGGCTGGGAAATGCCAATCAACTACGGCTCACAAATAGAAGAACATAATGCAGTGCGTAACGATGCAGGTATGTTTGACGTATCACATATGACCATTGTTGATATTGAAGGCGACCAAGCTAAAGCATTTTTACGTAAGCTTGTAGCAAACGACGTGGCTAAATTAACCGTACCGGGCAAAGCACTTTACACGGGTATGCTTAACGCGCAAGGCGGCGTAATCGACGACCTTATAATTTACTTTTTCAGCGAAACGTTTTACCGCCTAGTGGTTAACTCGGCTACGCGCGAAAAAGACTTAGCGCATTTAGCTAATGTATCGAGCGATTTTGCCGTTACAGTGACTGAGCGCCCAGAGTTTGCAATGATTGCAGTACAAGGCCCTAACGCACGCGAAAAAACAGGCACGCTTTTAAATGCAGAGCAGCAAGCAGCAGTTGAAGGTATGAAGCCGTTTTTTGGTGTTCAAGTAGGTGATTTATTTATTGCTACAACGGGTTATACTGGCGAAGACGGTTACGAAATTGTAGTACCAAACGACCAAGCAGCCGATTTATGGCAACAACTGCTAGATGCAGGTGTAGCGCCAGCTGGTTTAGGTGCGCGTGACACGCTACGTTTAGAAGCAGGTATGAACCTTTACGGCCTAGATATGGACGAAAGTGTATCGCCACTTGCTGCTAACATGGCATGGACTATTGCATGGGAACCTGAAGATCGTGACTTTATTGGCCGTGACGTACTGGTTAAACAACGCGCCGAAAAAAGCACCGACAAACTTGTTGGTTTAGTACTTGAAGAAAAAGGCGTATTGCGTAGCGGTTCAAAAGTAATTGTTGACGGTGGGGAAGGGGTTATTACCTCAGGTACTTTCTCACCTACACTTGGTTTTAGTGTAGCCCTTGCACGTGTACCACGTTCAATAGGCGACACAGCTCAAGTAGAAATGCGCAAAAAATTAGTTAACGTTAAAGTAGTGAAGCCTAGCTTTGTACGTAACGGTAAATCAATAATTTAAATTTGGTGTTATCACCCAATAATACCAATTATGTTGAGTTATTAACCACTTACAGCTACGGATAAATAGAGTGATAACAAGGCATTAATTTTGATATGTAGTTGTTCTACCTGAAAAATTAATAACGATGTTAGCGCTTTATTTAGACCGCTAGAGTGGTTAAATATTTAATTTGATTGGTATCATAACCAAAGGAACAAGATAATGAGCAATATCCCTACTGAATTAAAATACGCTTCTTCACACGAGTGGGTTCGCAACGAAGGTGACGGTACCTTTACTGTAGGTATTACAGAGCACGCACAAGAACTACTTGGTGACATGGTATTTGTTGAATTGCCAGAAGTGGGCGACGAAGTAGACGCAGGCGAAGATTGTGCAGTAGCAGAGTCGGTTAAAGCGGCATCAGACATCTACGCACCAATTAGCGGCGAAATTGTTGCCATTAACGAAGAGCTAGAAGACGCACCTGAAACAGTAAACAACGACGCGTACGGTGATGGTTGGTTATTCCGTGTTAAAGCATCTGATGAGTCTGAACTAGACAACCTATTAGACGCTGAAGGTTACTCGCACACTATCGACGAAGAGTAATCACTCTTCATTGATACTTAAAAGCCCCGTTTTATGTTTGATGGGGCTTTTATGATTTTATCGCCAACTTTCCATACCATTTTGACGTTAAATCATCATATATTTTAATTAATACTAGTTACCCATTAGTATTTAGGATCATAGGAATCTAGACACATGTCAAACGCCAAATCTCTTGAGCAGTTAGAGCAAAAGCAAGATTTTATTCGCCGCCATATTGGGCCAAGCCCCGCTCAAGTAAGCGATATGCTGAGCGCTTTAGAAGTATCGAGTGTACAAGAGCTGATCGATCAAACTGTACCGGCTAACATTCGCCTAGAGCAACCGCTAAGCATTGGCGAAAGCCGTACTGAAGTTGAAACACTAAGCTACTTAAAGTCAGTAGCAAGCAAAAATAAAGTTTTCAAATCGTACATTGGCCAAGGCTACCACCCAACACATGTACCGCACGTGATTTTACGTAACGTACTAGAAAATCCGGGGTGGTATACAGCGTACACGCCGTACCAGCCAGAGATTGCACAAGGGCGTTTAGAATCGTTACTAAACTTCCAAACTATGACCCTAGATTTAACGGGCCTAGATTTAGCAAGTGCGTCGTTACTTGACGAATCAACCGCTGCTGCCGAGGCAATGGGCCTTGCAAAGCGCGTATCAAAAGCTAAAAAAGCCAACGCCTTTTTTATTGCCGACGACGTACACACACAAACTATTGACGTAGTAAGCACCCGTGCTGAGCAATTTGGTTTTGAAATCATTATTGGTAAAGCGGCCGACGCCGTTAACCACGACATTTTTGGCGCATTATTCCAATACCCATCTACATCGGGCGAAATAGTCGACGTAACCGACCTAATTGCCGGCGTACAAAGCAAAAAGGCCATTGCCTGTGTTGCTGCCGACATTATGAGCTTATTACTATTAAAAGCACCGGGTAAATTAGGTGCCGACGTAGTACTAGGTTCAGCGCAGCGTTTTGGCGTACCTATGGGTTACGGCGGCCCACATGCTGCATTTTTTGCAACGCGTGATGCATACAAACGTTCATTACCAGGGCGTATTATTGGTGTATCTAAAGACCGTTTAGGTAACGACGCACTGCGCATGGCAATGCAAACGCGCGAACAACACATTCGCCGCGACAAAGCCAACTCAAACATTTGTACAGCGCAGGTACTACTTGCCAACATGGCCGCGTTTTACGCGGTGTACCACGGCCCGCAAGGTTTAAAAACTATCGCGCAGCGCATTCATCGCTTTGCTGATATTTTAGCAACTGGCCTAAAAGCAAAAGGTGTAGCACTTAAGCACAGCACGTGGTTTGATACGTTAACAGTAGTAAGCGACAACAAAAACGATGTAATAGCACGTGCCATTGCACACGATGTTAACTTTGCTACAAACCACGACGGCGAGTACTCAATTTCGGTTTCAGAAACCACAACACGTGCCGATGTAGCTGAGCTATTTGATATTGTACTAGGTGAAGGCCACGGCCTAAGCGTAGATGCCATTGCAGCCGATATTGAAGCAAACGGTAGCGACTCTATTCCAGCAAGTTTAGTGCGTGATGACGAAGTACTAACGCATCCAAACTTTAACAGCTACCACAGCGAAACAGACATGCTTCGCTACATTAAGCGCCTTGAAAACAAAGATTTAGCGCTTAACCACTCAATGATCTCGTTAGGTTCATGTACCATGAAACTAAATGCGACCGCTGAGATGATCCCAATTACATGGCCTGAATTTGCAAACCTTCACCCATTCTGCCCGCTAGACCAAGCAGAGGGTTACCAAATAATGATTAACGAGCTACACGACTGGCTAGTTAACATTACCGGTTACGATGCGGTTTCACTACAGCCAAACTCGGGCGCACAAGGTGAATACGCAGGCTTAATTGCCATTCGTAAATATCACGAGTCGCGCGGCGATGCGCACCGTAACGTATGTTTAATTCCAAGTTCTGCGCATGGTACTAACCCTGCATCAGCGCAAATGGCCAGCATGAAAATTGTGGTAGTTAACTGCGACAAAAACGGCAACATCGACATGGCCGATCTTAAAGCGAAAGCTGAAGAAGTGTCTGAAAACTTGTCGTGTGCCATGATCACGTACCCATCTACCCACGGTGTTTACGAAGAAACCATTCGTGAACTATGTGACATTATTCATGAGCACGGCGGCCAAGTTTACATGGACGGCGCAAACATGAACGCACAAGTTGGCGTAACAAGCCCAGGCTTTATTGGTTCAGACGTATCGCACTTAAACTTGCACAAAACGTTTTGTATTCCGCACGGTGGCGGCGGCCCAGGTGTAGGCCCAATTGGTGTTAAATCGCACCTAGCGCCATTTATGCCAAACCACAGCGTAATTAATGTACCGGGTACCAACATTAACAACGGTGCCGTATCGGCAGCGCCTTACGGCTCAGCGGCTATTTTACCTATTTCATGGGCTTACATTACCATGATGGGCTCAGAGGGCTTAAAACAAGCCACCGAAATGGCCATTGTGAACGCTAACTACCTAACGCACGAGCTAAGCCAGCACTTCCCAATTTTATACCGTGGGCGTAACAACCGCGTTGCTCATGAATGTATTGTTGACTTACGCCCATTAAAAGAAGCGTCAGGCATTACTGAAATGGACGTAGCTAAGCGCCTACAAGATTACGGTTTCCATTCACCTACTATGTCGTTCCCAGTAGCTGGCACATTGATGATTGAGCCAACAGAGTCTGAGTCAAAAGGCGAGATAGACCGCTTTATCGAAGCGATGGTGTCAATCAAAGGCGAAATCGACAAAGTAATCTCTGGCGAATGGTCAATCGAAAACAACCCACTTGTGTTTGCTCCGCATACACAAGCTGACGTGTTAGGTAACGAATGGGACCGCGCGTATGACCGTTTTTACGCTGCATTCCCAGTACCAAGCGTTGCTAAAGGTAAGTTTTGGCCAACGGTTACACGTATAGATGATGTATACGGCGACCGTAACTTAGTATGTTCATGCCCAGCGGTAGAGACTTACCGCGACTAATTTTTGAAAAAATTCCACTTTAGAGTGGGGATTTATCGAAATTATAAAAGCCGTTGCAGCAATGCAGCGGCTTTTTTGTGTTAAAACGTTGTAGACGCACAGCTTGCTGGCGTGTTGGGCGAAGCCCAAAAGGTATTTAATTGTTGTTGGCGTTTAGCTTGCTGACGCGCGGGCGGTAGCTCGAATAAGTATTTGAATAGGTGTTTGAGGTTTATAACCACCGATAATGTGAATGCATTTCGCGCTTTTTAAATATTAGAAACCTTATTCAAGGTTTTTTGCCAGATTGCTGGCGGCAACCAAGGGGCGGCTACCGCCGACCGGCCCTTGGAACCCCACGGCGCCCCGAGCATCACGCTATTTCCTTCAAATCACAATTGATGTGAACATAAACGGCGAAGATAGGCCATCCATGGCCTAGTTTCGCCTTATCGCGCATCCATGCGCGATATTACTCATCAATTGCTTCTTTTCAGGGCGCGATGACGGGGGAGGTGGGTTAAACGTGAGGTTGATGTTTGGTCTTGGCAAGAAACAAGACCTGATAATCATATAGAAAGCTCCTCGAGTTTTTCGATACAGTTGTGTTGTTCAAAA
>OLGX01000082.1_pt1 | contig 61192 bp, 61 predicted proteins | sample 1609451 | NCBI WGS metagenome assembly OLGX01 (sample SAMN05416834, study PRJEB24817) | seawater metagenome | isolation source: Sea water | place: Canada:Atlantic | collected 2013-07
ATAAGAGACAGGTTTTTACTTAGCCCACTAGGTTACAAACCTCGCGCCGCGATTTAATCACCCCTAGATTGAACAAATTTCACTCCGCAAAGGTCAACACGCCCTAAATTACAGTAAGATTAAGTGACGTTTTTTAGGTCCTCCATATGAAATTTTACATTGTGAAAAAGGCCCAACAGTTAGAAGCGATCCCTGCCAATAAAGAGCTACTACAGCACTACAAAAACAATCATTATTCGTATGTTAATGTTGTGTCTGCCTGTAATAAAGAAGATGCACTAAAACGCCTTAACACTGAACAAAAACACAGTAAAATGTGGCTAATAATTGGCGCAAATATTGCGGTGATTTCACTAATTTTAATTATTTGTACGATAAATTAAAAATACGGTAGTTTTTGGTTGATCTTTGTAGCCATTTGTATTTAAAATCGCCCACCTTTTTATTTGAGGCAAATAAATTACTAATATTTACCCTCAAATACAGTATCGATTACTAGTAAGAAATGCGGTGGGCTTATGGATTTTTATATCCTAAAAAAACAACAAGAACTAATTGCAATCCCAGCCAACGAAAACAGCTGTAAGCAGTATCTTGATTCAGGTTATTTTTACATTGACAAAGTAGCCGCTTGTAATGAAACGAATGCGCTTAAAAGGCTGCAAACAAAGCAAACCAAAACGTTAAAAAAACCTCTGCTACTTGCATTGATTGCTTTGCCGGTGATTTTTGGCATTTGGTACAGCTTAAGCTAACAGTTTAGTACTACTGAGGCTTGCATCTTTGACTGCCTTGGGTATATTGGCGCTCTTACTGGTTTTTAAGAGCGCGACATGAAAGTCCTCCACACCTCAGATTGGCACCTTGGCCAACAATTTTATGAACACGACCGCCGTGTAGAGCATCAAGCATTTTTTACCTGGTTACTTGCCACACTTGTTGAGCAGCAAATAGATTTATTATTAGTTGCTGGTGACATTTATCATACGGCAACACCAAGCGCTAGCGCCGAAAACCAACTTTATCAGTTTATAAAAGACGCCAAAAAACAGTGCCCACAATTACACGTGGTTATTATTGCGGGCAACCATGACTCTGCAAATCGTATTTTAGCGGCTCAACCTTTACTTGCTCAGTTTGATACCCACGTGGTAGGTCGTTTTGATGTATCAGCGCCTAGCGATATTATTTTAGAAATAAATACTAATAATAAACGCGCTGTAATCGCCGCTATGCCTTTTTTACGCTCAAGCGATATAAGTTCACTAAGCCAAACAGAAAACGGCCCTAGCTACGCACAAGGCGTTGCAAAAGCATACGAACTTGCCTTAAATCATGCTTATAAAATTAACAAGCAAAACGCACCACTCATAGTTATGGGCCACTTACACGCTAAAGGAGGCGACATATCAAGTGATTCAGAGCGTAACTTAGTGATAGGTGGTGAAGAGTCTATTTCGGCCAATGTATTTGGCAGTAAAGCGAATTATGTCGCTTTGGGCCATTTACACAAAGCGCAACAAGTTGCTAAAAATGACGCTATTCGCTACAGCGGCACGCCTATTCCTATGTCGTTTTCAGAGCGTAATTATACTCACCAAGTTAATATTATTGAATTTATAAGCGATGAAAAAAAGAACATTAGTACAACTGTAAACCCCCTTTACATTCCGCGCTCAGCCGACGTTATTATTTTACCAAAAGGGGAGTGTGTACCATTAGATAAACTGTGCAAACAAATTAAAACCCTCGATACATCGCAAAATACCGTAGTACCTTATTTACGCGTAAAGCTTAAATCAAGTGATACCGACACCACATTCAGAGAACAAATAGAACAGGCACTGGAAGGCAAAAATGTAAAATTTTGCGGTATCGAACGCGTACGCGAACAATCAGATAACAACGGCAGCGACGCTGTATTTGAAGATTTAGGTGAGGTTGAAATGCTCAACCCACAAAATTTATTAGAGCAAGCTTTTGCAAACGATAAAGACATGGCAGGGCAAAGTGTACCCGATGAACTAAAAGCCCTTTTAAACGAAGTAATAAGTGAACTAGCGGAGCAAGAGCAACTATGAAAATAACCGCAGTACGCATACATAACTTAGCGTCGATAGTTGACGCCGAAATCGACTTTACACAAGCCCCACTTAAAGATGCAGGTTTATTTGCTATAACCGGCGACACCGGCGCGGGTAAAAGTACCTTTTTAGATGCCATTTGTTTATCACTTTACACAAAAACAGCACGACTAAAGGGCGATAAAGGTAACCTGATTGATTTTAATGGCGACAGCATAAAATTAAACGATGCCCGTAACTTATTGCGCCGAGGAAAATGGGAAGGCTTCGCAGAAGTTGACTTTGTAGGGCAAGACAAAGAGCTTTACCGCGCCCGTTATTCAATCCAGCGCACCCATAAAAAAGCCACAGGTAAATTAAAAGTAGCCGAGCATACGTTAGTTACCTTGCCAGATGAAACCCTCATAGCTGACAAAAGCCAAACACTAAAACAAATAGAAAGCAAAATAGGGCTAAGCTTTGAGCAATTCTCCCGTGCGGTATTACTAGCGCAGCACGAATTTGCTGCATTTTTAAAAGCCACAGGCGATGAACGCGCGCAATTATTAGAGTGCCTGACGGGCACCGATAAATTTAGCCTGATTGGTAAGCGTATATTTGAGCGCAACAAAGAACTAAAAGATGAGTTTGATTTATTACAAGCAAGCCTCGCAAGCTATACCTTATTGAGTGAAGATGAATTAGCACTAAAGCACACCACGCTTAATGAGCTAAAACAGCAAATAGAACACACTAAAAAAGTGCTAACAAGCGCAGAGCAAAATTTAAATTGGTACAAGCAAGCCAATACCCTTGAGCAAGCTCTTGAAGAAGCCACAAAAAATCAGCAGCATGCAAACAACGAACTTGCAGCAATTGCACAGCAAAGTGAGCAAGCAAAACAAGCACAAAGCGCGCTTGAAATAAAAGATAACCGTAAGCGGCATGCGTATTTAACGGCGCAAAATAACGCCCTTAATACACAAATACGTGACTTAAAAATTATTAACCATGCAGCGCTTATTGAAGAGCAAACCGCAACACTTAATACAAAGCAAAGCGAGTTAAAAATAGCGCAAGAGCAAAAGCAATCTGCTGAGCCAATTATTGCAAAAGCCCGCGTTCTCGACAGCCAGCTTGCTATACACGCACAAAATATTACTAGCCTTACTCAGCAACGCAACAAAGAACAACAGCAATTAAGTGATTTACACGCGCAACATAAACAAAGCCAAACCGCGCTTGATGAAGCAACTAAGCTAAACACGCAGCATCAGCAATGGCTTGCTGAGCATACGCAGCTTATGCCATTAGCCAATGATTGGAATTATTATCAACATAGCTTTAATCAGTATCTAAGCGCTAATGAGCAACTTAATGCAGCTGCAACTCAAAACCAGCAGTTACAAGCAGAGCAAAGCAAACAGGCCGAGCTTTTAACATCGCAAAATAAAAAAGTAGAGCAGCAAGAGCAGCAACTAAGCCATGATCAAAAAAACCTAAACGAGCTGAATGAGCAACAGCGCCAATTTAATATTGAGCAATGCGACAGCGAGCTTAAAAATATTGATTACTTAAAAGAACAGCGAATACGCTACACACAATTTACCCAAGAGCTTAAGCAAAGCACACAAACGCAAAATAACATTGCAGCTAAACTTAGCCAAAGTGAGCAACAGCAGCAGTTGCTTTTACAAAACTTAGCAACGTGCAAGCAAGCACTTAAACATAACGAATACGCGCTAAACCAAGCTCGCCTTCGTGCCAGCGAAAACGTAGAGCATTTGCGCGCGCAGCTTAACCCTAACGAGCCCTGCGTAGTGTGCGGTGCAACTGAGCACCCCTATGCTACTAACCAAAACCCGCAATTAAACAGCTTAATAGCCGATTTTGAAGCCAGCTATACTAATGCCAAAAAGCAGCACGATAGTGCCCAAACGCAGTTACACACGCATCAAACCCAGCATGCCGTACTCGTTAACGAACACGCTCAGCACGGCCAAACCATTCAAGCGCTCAATGCTAAACGAAATGAAATAAAAACCACCATGGAGGCTGCGCGTACTCACTTAAATGCCCTTACAGCAGAACAGCTAGAAGAAACCTATAAACAGCTTAATGAGCAAAAAGCGCAGTATTTTGAATCGCAAAAACAGCAAAATGCCCTGCAAGAAAAAGTAAACCAACAACAAAACTCACTAAAAGCAGAGCAACAAACACAGCAGCAATTGCATCATTTAAATAGTGAATTAACCAATAAACTAAGCCAAATAAATACAAAGCACGCTGAGCTATCGTCGCAAATTAGTGAGCTAACTACAGCGCTTAATGCACAATTTAAACACAGCAACTTTTGGCAGCAGCTACAAGCTGGCTCACTTAACTTAAGCGATTTAAACCAGCAGGTTGAGCAGTATCAACAAACACATGCGCAACTCGAGCAAAGTCAAAAACAAATAGACACTGCTAATCAGCAATTGCAGCAACTTACGCCGCTAATTACTAAAAGCGAAAGTGCACTAAAAACACTAAAAGATGATTTAGCCAGTGCTCAGCAGTTACAAAATACAACACAAAGTGAGCGCCTTGCCTTATTTAATAACGAGCAAATAAGCGCAAACGACTATCAAGCAAAAATAAATGCCCAGCTTGAGCAATGCCAAACACAGTTAAACGCGAATCAGCAAGCTTATGATAGTGCAGTTAAAAAACGAGACGAGCATGCAATTGAGCTTAAAAACGCAGAGCTTCGCTTAGCCGAGCAAAGCACAGAGCTTACAACCCTTGAGGAACGTTATAACAAGTGGTTTAGCGACTTTAAAGCCCAGTACAGTGAGGCAACGCATGAGCAGATCACAATTTTACTAGCTTTAAGTAGTGAGCAAATTAAAGCCCATTTAACCCAGTTTGAGCAGCTAAAAGCTGCACTTACTGATGCAAATGCAGCGCTTAAACAGCAACAAAGTGCGCATACAGATCACCAAAATACTAACAAGCCATCACAAAACCACGCTGAACTTAGCGAGCAATTAGCGGCATTAAATACAAAGCAAACTGAGCAGCAAAATAGTTTACTTACCATTAATACCGCCATAGAGCAGCATAATCAAAATACCAAAGCGCTTGAGGGTAAACAAACTGAGCTAGCTGCCCTTAAAAAGCAGGTAGAGCAGTGGCACTTGCTTAATAAAGTATTAGGCGATGCAACCGGTAAAACCATGCGTAATTTAGCGCAAACACAAACGCTAAAAATATTACTGCATTATGCAAATAGCCATTTAAAAACCCTTAACAAACGCTACGAGCTCACAGCCATTGCGCAATCGCTTGATATTGCCATTATTGACCGCGACATGGCCGACGAACAACGCTCGGTTAATACACTCTCTGGTGGTGAATCATTTTTAGTCTCACTGGCACTGGCGTTAGGGCTTGCGTCGCTTTCGTCGAATAAAGTGCAAATCAACTCTTTGTTTATTGACGAAGGGTTTGGTACGTTAGATAGCGAAACACTCAGCGTTGCTATGGACGCGCTCGATTCATTACAAGCACAAGGGCGCAAAGTTGGGGTTATATCGCATGTGAGTGAAATGAGCGAACGTGTAGCCACGCAAGTACATGTAAGTAAACAAAGTGGTGGATACTCCACTGTTGAAGTTTTATAAGCTGATTAAAGGAGTTAAAAATGCCAACATTTACAGGCGAGCAAGCAACCCATTACAACAGCCGCATAACGCGTTTAGTACCTGGTTATGAGCTATTGCACCAACTTACCACTGCACAACTTAAAGCATCACTTAACGATAACGCACATATTTTAGTTGTGGGCGCAGGCACAGGCAAAGAAATACTCGCCCTTGCCGCGCTTAACCCTACTTGGCAATTTACCGCGCAAGATACCTCAAGTGATATGCTTGCAATTGCTAAACAAGCGTTTGAAGAGCACGGCATAGCAAAGCGCGTTAACGTTATTGAAGGCGAACTTGATAAACTTTCTACCAAGGCAGATGCCGCACTATGCCTACTCGTAATGCACTTTTTAGAAGACGACGGCAGTAAAAAACAGCTACTTAAAAACATTAAAGCTAATTTAAATAAAGGCGCGCATTTATATATTAGCGATTTAATGAAACCCGAAACCGAGTTTGAGCGCGAAGCACAAATTACTGTGTGTGCCGATTTAGGCCTAAGTGATGCAGGGCAAGCCTACACAGCTCAAAACTTAGAAAGTGAATTTTATCCACTTGATAGAATGCGCTTTAGCGAGTTACTTAACGAGTGTAAATACGGTATTCCTAAGCTGTATTTTAAAGCGCTTGGTTTTAGCGGATACGTTGTTTAATCGCCTTAATTTAAACATCGGCTTTTCCTGAGTCGATGTTTTCCTCTGAACACATTCTTACAACTTCTAACAGCTACAAACAAAGCTCTCACAGTTTTATTACGAATTAGCGATTATGATTGTACTCATTATCAACACAGAGAATAATCATGAAAAAAAGTTTAATTGCCCTTTTATTACTGTCTGGCTGTGCTTCTCAAGGCGTTGACCGTGACGACCAAGGTCATATCATTAAGCATTACTATGCAACAGTCGAATCGATTGAAAAGGTAAAGCTGTCATCTGAAGTAGGGACCGGAATCATGGTTGGTGCCGGCGTTGGTTTAGCCGAAGATTTAGATGGTAACACCGAAGACATGATCAGCGGCGCCATTGCGGGAGCATTGGTTGGCGGACTCTTTACGGCTTTGTTTGAAGGCGGAAACACAGCATATCAATACACACTTAACGATGCAGAGAACGGCGATTTTATAGTTATTCAAAAGAAAAAACTGCCTAATACCACTCGCTGTGTAAGAGTTAAAACTGGAAATAAAGTACAACTAGAAGCGGCTAATAACAGCTTTTGCATAAACAATAAAAGTACCGAAAGCTAAGCTAGCGAAAAAAGTTGTATTATTTATTACTTACAAAATGTTGCAATTAAACCAACCCATTAAAATTACTTTTTGGTGTGCTTTGTTATAAGCTCTTTAGCAGTATATTTATCCATCAAGGAAGCACTATGAAGTTTGAACAGTTATTAAATAATTTTGATATGGGCGTTTGTGTTGAGCAACTTCAAAAAGAATCGCTATTAGATCTCGCTTTACTTTTTGTTACCGTTGATGGCTCTATCGCTGACGAAGAGCTAAATGTAGTGAGTGCTTGGGCACAAAAAATTGAATGGAACTCAGCAATAGAAATAGACAATTATATTATAGAAATGACTAAAAAATGTGTTTCAGCTGTGCAGGCAAACGAAATAGAGTCATTTATTCAACACCGTATGTCGCACATAATTGACCAACCAATGAGGGTGTTTGTTTTAGAGCTACTTAAGCAAGTAATTGAAGCTGATGGCATAACCCATGAAAACGAAATTAAAGCATTAAATATAGTTGAATCGATTGTGTAATTACAAAAAGTAAAAACTCGGTTAGGGCAGTAAACAACCCATAACCGAGTGATTTTATAGTTAAGTTTAATTTAACCAATCTCCTTAAGTGCTCGCAATGCTGCCTGTGCCTTATCGGTTTGTACAAAAATATGGTCGTGATAAAACGCAGCCACTACATTAGCGCTAATATTATGCTCGGTTAATTTAGCCGATACCGCAGCAGTTAGCCCTACAGCCTCTAAGCTTGAATGCACATTAAGGGTAATTAAATTATATTTACCCTCATAAGTAATACCGGCTTTGTCGGCAGTATCTGCATTTAAAATAAGGGTTAACCCCTCTTCTTCAACATAGCTGGCAAGTGGATTTAAGTGAACGTAGTCGGCAAGGCTACCTGCTAAACAGCAAAATATGTATTCACCTTGCTTAAGCTCAGGGTTCATTGTTTTAAGCAAGGTGTTCAGTTCTAAAATTCCCGCCATGTGGATTCCTTACATTTTCAATTAGCTGTTTTAAGCTTAGCTACAAGCTCGCTTAATCGAGCTATTTTAATATTACTTAACTGCCTGTAATCAAAATATGGACACACAATAATGTGGTTGGTTGTATCAATTGCAAACTCATCGTCGAGCCAATTAAATTGCGCATTAAGCTTACCTTGTTGAAGTAAGTTTTTAGCGTGTGTACGCCCAGCAATTATATGTAGCTGGTTTTTGTTAGTGCCGTTAATAATAGGCGCACTAAATAAAAGGGCTGTTTTACTGTTATTTTGCAGTAAAAATTTATCGCGATACGCTTGCCAGCTATCGGCTTGTTTAGCAAAGCTGTAATGCTCGCTCGGGAGAGCAAACAACACTTTAGCGTATACGTTAAACACCTTGCGCCAACCATTTCCACAGTGCTGGTTTATGGTATTTATTTGCTCGTTGATTACAGGCTCAACACTTTGCAGGGTTTCAAAGTAGGGCATAGGCGGTGCTTTTGCGACATACACAGCTACATTAAAATCATGCTCGCCTAAGCCAACAGCTTGCTCTGTCACTTACTTGGCCTTGTTTTGAGCTAAAATGCGGTCAAGGTTATTAGCAAAGTTTTGGCGGTCAGTTTGGCTAAGTGGTGGTGGCCCGCCACTCATTTCAACGCCGCTTGAACGCATAGTATCCATAAAGTCGCGCACGTTTAGTAACGAGCGAATGTTTTCTGGCGTGTAAAGCTCGCCACGCGGGTTAAGTGCTTGGCCACCGTTGTCTATAACTTCGCTGGCAAGGGGTATGTCGCCCGTGATAACTAAATCACCTTTTTCTACACGTTTTACTATTTCGTCATCGGCCACATCAAACCCGCTCGAAACCTGCACGCGGCTAATAAATTTTGAAGGCGGAATGCGCATTGCATGGTTAGCCACTAAAATGGTTGGTGTTTGTGTGCGCTCTGCGGCTCTAAAAAGAATTTCTTTTATAACCACGGGGCACGCGTCGGCATCTACCCATATTTTCATGCTTTAATCTTTTAATTGCTCTAGTATTTAGCTGATCCTATAGCAATTTATTTTAATCGGCTAGCAAACTTTATTGGCTTATAGCCGTACAAACAGCATCATATTTAAAAAGGAGCTTTCATGAAGGCCATTACAACTATTTTACTTATTACAGGGTTATTTTTACTCACTGCCTGCACAAGTGCACCTGAAGGTATTACCCCTGTTAAAAACTTTGACCTTGAGCAATACAAAGGTAAGTGGTACGAAATTGCCCGCCTTAATCACTCATTTGAAGAAGGTATGGAGCAAGTAACCGCGACTTACACAGTAAACGACGACGGCACAGTAAAGGTGCTTAACAAAGGGTATATTACTAAAGAGCAAAAGTGGGATGAAGCGGAAGGTTTAGCTAAATTTGTAGAAAGCAGTGACACGGGCCATTTTAAAGTGTCGTTTTTTGGCCCATTTTATGGTGCTTACGTAATTTTTGAGCTCGACCAAGCCGATTACCAATACGCGTTTATAACGAGCTATAACCGCGACTTTTTATGGTTTTTATCGCGTACGCCTAAAGTTAGCGACGAGCTTAAACAACATTTTATAGCTAAAGCTAAAAAACTTGGTTTTGCTACAGAGCAAATAATATGGGTAGAACAAAAAGGTGTGTAAAGCCCCTTTACAGCTGTAATAAAAGTATAATGCCATTGTAAATTAACTTAAATATTAATTGGCTATACTGCTTGTAGTTGCCGTGAGACAGCGAGTGTTGGACATACTGAATATCCCCCCTATTTTTGGCAAGCCTAATGGCTTGCCATTTTTTTGCCTAAAATTTATAGTTACAGATCACGGTTTTACTAACTAAAGCTAATTTAACGCTAAAAATAGCCCACTCACTGTAATTAATACCGCATTTAAAACACTAAATACTTTTACAAGCCTAGTTAGTAAATTATAAAAAATCGTTACAATTAAAACACTTAAACTCATAAAACCACAAAACAACAGTCCGCCATAGCCACTTTGTGTTTCTACACAAATCGCTAAACTTAGTAAAATACTGATCCAAGCAATAGTTAGAAGCTGTTTGCGTTGTAATTCGGTAAGGCGTTTTTTAAAAACATCTTTAAAGTGGTTAAATTTAGCCAACGCAAAGCAATTAAAACTAAACAAACATAGGCTAAAACTAAGTAGATCAATCATAATTTTGACCTTACAGGCTTCGCCACTGGCTTAGGTTTAGTTTTCCTTTGGGCATTTTCCGCAGTACGTAATTTTTCGGTTTGTACTAAAAACAATATACTAAAGAGCAAAAATAGCGCATCAAATATAAATAACGCCCACTGTTTATGCATTAAATAACTAACAATATTGCCATTAGTTGTGAGCGCATTAACTACAGGTACGCTTAAACATGCAAGCGCATTAATAGCGGCCATTACTCGCCATTGCAGCTTATCGCGTTTAATTAAGGCTATAACACCCACCACTAACCAAGCTAAAAAGAACGCTGTTACTTCTTTATCGTCGCGCCCAGAAAGGGTAGGGCTAAGTAACCTATTGGCAATAAAAAATGCGCAGGTTGCAAGCGGTAAGCCCATAATAGTCGCAAGGTTTAAGCCTTCCACTAATTGTAAGCCAAACGATGCTTTACCTTTATTGCGCTCGCGTATACGTTTAGCCCACATTATGCAGCCAGTAGCTATCATCACACAGCCTGCAATACCGCCTAATACATACAACCAGCGTAATAACGGTGTGGCAAAACGCCCTGTGTGCATAGAGTTAAGTGACTCGTAAAGCGCCTTACTGTTAGTGAGTTCATCATCGCTTTGTGCAACTAACTCACCTGTAGCGCCACTAAATAAAAGCCTTGGCGTTTGATCGCGCAGCGCCTTACCTGAGTCTACCAAAACAGTAACCGTTGAGGCCGCCATATTAGGCTCGCTAACTCTTACACTGCGTATATCTGCATCAGGCCACTTAGTATAAACCTGATCCAAAATAGTGTTAATAGGCATCATTTCTGCGCTACCTTGCGCTTTATTAGTCACGTTATTACTAGGCGATACATCGTTAAAAAAGCCACGCATGCCATTGTCGTAGGTAGTTAGCGCAGGGTAGGGGAACAACATAAATATAAGCGTAATAATACCTGTGTAGGTAATCATTAAATGAAATGGCAAAGCAAGCACCGAGCTTAAGTTGTGCGCATCTAACCAGCTACGCAATCCTATATTACGCCTAAAACTAAACATATCTTTAAAAATACGTTTATGAATTACCACGCCCGATATAATCGCAAGCAACATAAAAAAGCTGGCAAAACACACCACCCAACGCCCTGTTATGGCATCTAAATAATAAAGCTGGTAATGCAGCCGATAAAAAAAGTTACCGCCTTTGGTTTCTACAAAAGGTGGTAGTTCTTGCATCGTATTAGGGTTTATTTGGGTATTTACAAATTTGCTACGGCGCTGCCCTGGCTCTTTTGGTTTGGCATAGCCATACACTAAATAGGGAATGCGCTGCTCTGGTAGCGTTACTCGCCAACTATTAGAGCCAGCATCATGGTGGCTTAAATAATCAAAGCCTTTAACAATTTGCATACGCTGCGCGGCCACTCTGTCGGTTTGCGCTTGCACATTATGAATTGCGGGCTGGTTCCACAGGTTTATTTCGTCTCTAAAAAAGCTAACCGTACCTGCAAAAAATACTACGTAAATAATCCAGCAAGTAAGTAAGCCTACCCAGGTGTGTAGCCAGGTCATCGACCTAAAAAAACTATCTTTCATACCCAATCCTTTAGTGATGCAAGTATGGCTAAAAACACTCCACTACTTAGTAAAATACTGATCCATACTGTTGTTAACGATTTAACCCCAAAGGCATATATAAACACAACCGCGTAAATTAAAATGCTAAGCGAAACGCAAAGTAATACGGCGTCTTGTTTAGCCATAGGCAACACAACGCTAAGTAATGCAATTAGGGTAGAGGTAAACACATACCCGCCAACAATAGCGATAAAAAAACGTAAAAATACTAATAGCTGATAACGGCTTAGCCGTTTATTTAAAAGACTAAATGAGCTCAGCTTGGTTAGTAATGCGTTGAAAGACGCTGCACGCATAGCATTGTTTCTCTTTAAGCATGAAGAATAAATTTAGAGCGCTATTATACATTTGAAAGATGTAAAAGATAGTAATTATCATTTAGATTATTGGGTTGTAATTTCAAACTCAACCTAGCGTGCAATTAAATGGATTCACTAGTAAATAACGTATATTACTTAGTAAAATACTGATCTATGTTTTGAAGTAACCGTTGCACAACGATTTACTAAAGACTAAGGTTTAAAATCAAACAATAAAAAAAGATCAAATTATAATGAGCAACCACGAAAAACTAAATTATGTCGAATTTCCAGCGTGCGATTTAACAGCCACTAAAAGCTTTTTTACTAACGTGTTTAATTGGCAATTTACCGACTACGGCCCAGAGTACACGGCATTTAGCGGCCAAGGGCTTGATGGCGGATTTTTTAATGCGCCGCTTAAATCGCTTACTCAAAATGGAGCTGCTCTACTCGTTTTTTACAGTAACGATATTCACGCAACCTATAAAAAAGTCGTGCAGTTTGGCGGTGAAATAGTAAAACCTATTTTTGAGTTTCCGGGTGGTTGCCGGTTTCATTTTACAGAGCCCAGTGGTAACGAATTTGCAGTTTGGTCTGAAAAACACTAAGTATTACAAGGGCTACAGCGCTGTTTTAAACAGAGATCACGATTTTACCAACTAATGGCCGTTTTAATTAAAATAAACCGATTTTTTACCAACTCATTGGGTCAAAATGGCCATTTAGAACAAAATTCAAGCATTTAAGGCCAAATTTATATGGTTCCCATCAATTTAATTGAGCAAGTTAGTAAATGCGTGATCTGCGAACCTCATTTACCGTTAGGTGCTCGCCCCGTTATACAATTTAATGCCAATGCGCGTATTTTAATTGCCGGCCAAGCACCGGGCATAAAAGTACACGAAACTGGCAAGCCCTTTAACGATGCCAGCGGAAACCGCCTACGCGAATGGCTTGGGCTAAGTGTTGATGAGTTTTATGATCCACAAAAAATAGCTATTTTACCTATGGGCTTTTGTTATCCTGGTAAAGGAAAGTCGGGCGATTTACCACCTCGAAAAGAATGCGCGCCCGAATGGAGAGCGCAATTACTGGCCGCTCTGCCAAATTTAGAACTGACAATAGTGCTTGGTAAATACGCGCAGGCGTATCATTTACCGCATACTAAAAATAGGCCTTTAACCGAGTTAGTAAAATCGTGGCGTGAGTATTGGCCACAATATTTAGTGTTACCGCACCCAAGCCCACGCAATAATATTTGGCTTAAAAAGAACCCGTGGTTTGCACAAGATGTGTTGCCAGAACTTGCTGAGCGCGTTACTGCAATATTAAACAAAGAGCCACAATGAACAGTTATAAAACACATGGTTATATGCTTGTAAAGGGGCTTTACAGCAACAACGAGCTAAATAAAATTGCTAATCCACAGGTATTTTTTAATCCGCTCTAACTCCGCACTAACCCCCATAAAAACTAAACTTTTTTAGCTCAACTATAAATATTATTAATAGTGCTGAATAAATAAACATCACTGTTATTTATTTTAAGACTCGTCAGTATGAAGTAGACGCAAAAATATCCAATAAAAATAACCTCTATAATGGAGTTGCAGCTATGACAACTGAACACACACAGTCACACACACGTTTAAATCATGCTTTTTTAAAGCAAAAAGCACTTACTTTATTTACTCTAAGCGCACTCAGTGTGGGCATGGCACAAGCTGCCGAGAATAAGGTAAATAAAAGCGAGCTTGAAACCATCACCGTGACCTCGCAAAAGCGGGTACAATCACTGCAAGATATTCCTACTTCTATCCAAGCGCTTTCGGGTGACTACCTCGAGCAAAACAGCGTTGACGATTTACTCGCCCTAAGTGAAAGCCTACCCAACGTACACATTACCGAAACCTCAAGTAGTAAGCGTATTTTTGTACGCGGTATTGGCTCGGGCACTAACTCCGGTTTTGAACAATCGGTTGCTATGGTTAAAGATGGCGTTTATTTAGGGCGCGAGCATCAGGCTAAATTTCCATTTTTAGATATACAGCGCTTGGAGCTTGTTAAAGGCCCGCAGTCGGTTATGTTTGGTAAAAATGCCACGGCAGGGGCATTTAGTATGGTTTCAAACTCGCCTACCGATGTACTTGAGGGCAATGTGTCGGTAGAGTTTGGATCAGATAACGAAAAGCGCTTCACCGGCGTTATAAATATTCCTATAAATGATGATTTAGCCATTCGTATTGCTGCGTTTGATCATTCTGTTGATGGCTTTTTATATAACCAAGCGCGCCAAAGCAATGAGCAATTTAACGATTCATCAGGCGCGCGTTTGTCTATTGATTGGCAAGTAAACGATGATATAAACGCATTGTTTAAGTGGGAACACGGTGAGTTTGAATCGCATGGCTCGCGCTATCAATATATTATTGATACACCCAACCGCGATTTACAAATAGCGAATGATCCTACTAACCCAGGCAATGTAGGCTATCGCTCACTTTTATTAAGTGATAACTCAGGCCTTGATTACACAAGTTCGGTATCGGGAAATGGCCACCCCGGTGGGCTTAATGAGCAAAGTAAAACCACGCTTGAATACGTAGCGGGCATTTTTTATATGCGCAGCGAGCTTGAGCACCCAAACAATATATTATTTGGCGCTTCGTTACTTATTCCTGATTTAGTGGGTACATCACTGAGCGTAAATGCCCTGTTTGATCAAGACCAAAAAAGCTACTCAGCATTTACAGCTCTTACGTGGAATGTAAAGGCGCAATAGCACGCTTAACCTTGATGAGCTCACCACGTATGTTAGTACCCACGTACCTGAACGAGCTGCAATTCCTAAAGCTATTTATATAATTGACGAAATACCGCTAACTGCCGTAGGTAAAATTTATAAACCCGAACTGGTTTGCCTCGAAATAAAACAAACCATTACAGAGGCAATTAACGCGCATTTAAACAACAAAACCGTGCAAATAAATGTATTTGCTGATAAAAAGTTAGGCATAAAAGCCACAATTTTAGTTAAAGAAGACGAGTTAAACGCGCTGCAACAACACATAAAAACGCTGCTAACCCCGTACTCATTTAACTACGAAGTGCTGGCATTAAAAACAACAGAGGCCGCCTAATTTGAACGCATCATTTTTAACAGAAATCATACTCCCCCTCGCGCTTGCCCTAATTATGTTTGGTATGGGGCTTGGGCTTACACTCGGCGACTTTACGCGGCTTTTTAAAAAGCCCGTAGCAATAGCTATGGGCTTGGTGGGCCAAATTATTGCCATGCCGCTACTGGCTTTAGGCTTATGTTATTTACTTAATTTACCCACGCCAATTGCAATAGGGTTAATGATTTTAGCCGCATGCCCAGGCGGTACTATGTCAAATGTGGTGAGCCAACTGGCAAAAGCTAATTTAGCGCTGTCGGTAAGCTTAACCGCGGCCTCAACCGCTATTAGCATTATTACCACACCGTTTATTATTGGTTTTGCCATGCACCAATTTGCCCCGCAAACTGATGCCAGTTTTTCTATATTAACCACATCACTTGGGCTATTTGTAATTACCTTAGTACCGGTAGCAATAGGCATAAGCCTGCGCCATTTTAAAAGCGAATTTGCGATTAAAAGCGAGCCGTTTTTTAGGCGTTTTTCGTTATTTTTTATGCTCGCCATGATAGCCGCACTTGTAATAAAAGAGCGCGCATTACTGATAAACTCGTTTAACGATGTATTTTGGGCGTGTATAGCGCTTAATATTGGCTCAATGATTATTGGTTTGCTCATAGCAAAACTTTCAAACCTTAACCTTACCGATTCGCTTACACTAGGTATTGAAGTAGGCATTCAAAACGCATCGCTGGCTATTTTAATTGCTATAAGCTTTTTAAATAAGCCCGAATACGCAGTAACAGGCGGCGTATATGGCCTAGCCATGTTTATAGGCCCACTGTTATTAATTGCTGCGCTAAAAATTAAATACAAACGCGCACTAATTACGTTATAACCCCTTAAATAATGCTTACAAAGCGCCAAACTTAGCCTGCTAAGTTTGGCGCTTTTTTGTATAAATTAACGCTTAAATATATTTTCTACTTGGCTGCGTAGCCACATTAGGGCGTCGTCTTTATCGGTATTTTGGTGCCAATATAAATGCTGATAAATAGCAGGCATGATGGTGGGCACGGGCCGTGCTATTAGCGTGTCGTCTAGCAATTGGCTTGCAACCATTGAGGGCAGGGTGAGCAAAAATGGTGAGTTTTTAATTACCTCTTTTGCGGCAAAATAGGTTTGGCAGCGCATAGCTACCTCGCGGTTAAAGCTTAGCTGCAATAAGGCTATGTCTTCAATTACGGTGCCGGTAGCTCTGTTTGAAACCGCTACATGCTTAGCGCTTAAGTAATTTTCTATATTTAATTTATTTTTTAGCGGGTGATTTTTTTTCAGTAATACACAAAAGTGATCGCTTGAAAGCACAGCATGGCTAATAGGCGCTTTTATTGGCCGCGCTACATCTATCGCCATATCAATTTGATGATTAGCTAATTGTTTGTGCATGTCGTCGCGGTTGAGCTTAACGCTTGCAAGGCTTGCGTTAGGGGCGTGTTTTGCAATTATTAACTGCAACTTTGGCAGCACTATGGGCTCAATGGCATCGTGCAGGGCAATTTTAAAGGTTTGCGCTGTGGTGGCTAGGTCAAAATCGCCACAGGCTTGCAGCACCTGGCGTAACTTTTCGAGTAAATCTATTAGCGCTGGTGCCATGCGCTGACACGCTGGGGTGGGCAGCATTAATTGCCCTTGGCGCTCAAATAACGGATCGTTTAATACACTGCGCAGGCGTTTTATAGCATGGCTTACCGCTGAAGGCGTTATGTAAAGCACCTTTGCGGTTTCACTCATGTTTTTTTCACGGTAGAGACACTCAAAAATTTTAAGTAAATTTAAGTCTAACTGCTGAATATTTTTAGCTTCAATCACTATTACCCGCCCACACTATGAATACAATTCACATTTAATTGGTAATATATTTCATTTAATTCATTAGGGCGAATGTTTTATGCTGGGTTAACTAAAAAATAAACAGGCAACCCTAATGAACTTTGAGCCAAGCCAAAAAAGCCAAGACTACCTAACGCGTGTTACCGCCTTTATGGATGAACACGTATTGCCTATTGAGCAGGCGGTAGTTGCGCATAATCACGCAAAAAATAATTCAAACGATTGGACCACTTGGCAACTAAGTGAGCATATTGAGCCATTAAAAGCGAAAGCGAAAGCCGCTGGCCTGTGGAACTTATTTTTACCCGATGCAGCGCTAGCACAAGGCTTAACCTGCCTAGAGTACGCTCCTATTGCAGAGCAAATGGGTAAATGTTTATTTGCATCAGAAATATTTAACTGTAACGCCCCCGATACCGGCAATATGGAAGTGCTGTATCACTTTGCAAACGATGAGCAAAAACAGCAGTGGTTAACGCCTTTATTAAATGGCGAAATACGCTCTGTATTTGCCATGACCGAGCCCGATGTAGCCTCGTCAGATGCCACAAATATGCAAGCTACCATAGATGTTGATGGCGACGAACTCATTTTAAATGGCAAAAAATGGTGGACCACAGGCCTTGGCCACCCTAATGCGCAGGTAGCTATTTTTATGGGGCTTTCTAACCCCGAAAACGATAAACACAGCCAGCACTCCATGGTACTTGTGCCATTAAACACACCCGGCGTAAATATTAAACGTATGCTAAGTGCCTGTGGCGATTTTGATGCCCCCTACGGCCACGGCGAAATGGAATTTAATAACGTGCGCGTACCAAAACAAAACCTTATTTTAGGGTTAGGCAAAGGCTTTGCTATTGCACAAGGGCGTTTGGGGCCTGGGAGAATTCATCACTGTATGCGTGCAATTGGTGCAGCAGAGCGCTGTTTAGAGCTAATGATTAAGCGCGGGCTTTCGCGCACAGCCTTTGGTAAACCGTTACTTAAATTAGGCGGCAATTTAGAACGTGTGGCGCAGGCGCGTATGGCAATAGATCAAGCACGCTTATTAACACTGCACGCCGCATGGAAAATAGACACTCAAGGCGTTAAACACGCCATGACCGAAATATCGAGCATAAAAGTAGTGGTGCCCAATATGCTGCAAATGGTCTCTGATATGGCCATACAAGTATTTGGTGGCGCTGGGGTGTCGAGCGACTTTCCTATTGCCTCGTTTAATGCAATGGGGCGAATTTTACGCCTTGCCGATGGCCCAGACGAAGTACACATGGGCATGGTTTCGCGCCTCGAACTTAACAAATACCGCTAAGGCAACACCATGAAAACACGACTAATAATAACAGGTGGAGCCACAGGGCTTGGTAAAGCATTAGCGCTTAGTTACGCGAGTAATTTGGGCGCAAACTTACAAATTTGTATTGCCGATATAAACGCCGAACGCGCAGCCGTAACTATTAACGAGCTACAAGCATTAAAAGCCGATGCCTTTTTTTACGCCTGCGATGTAACAAAACAAGCCGATGTAAAGGGGCTTTACGATTTAATTCAAACCAAGTGGCAAGGCGTGGATATTGTTATAAATAATGCAGGCGTTGCAACCGGCGGCTCGCTTGAGGGCGAATCGCTTGAGCAATGGCAGTGGATTATGGATATTAATTTGCTCTCTATGGTGCGGGTGTGCCAAACGTTTTATCCGCTATTTAAGCAACAAGGCAGTGGCTACTTTATTAATGTAGCGTCGCAAGCGGGGCTTACACCTATTCCGTTTATGAGCAGTTATAACGCCGTAAAAGCCGCCGTAATTGGCTTTAGCGAAACCCTAAAACTCGAGCTTGCTTACGATAATATAGATGTAAGCGTAGTGTGCCCCAGCTTTTTTAAAACCAACCTTGATGAATCTATGCGCACCAGCGAACCGGCTATGAAAACTATGTTAAACCGCGCCTTTGAGCGCTCTCCCATTAATGCCCAACAAGTTGCAGATATTATTTATAAGCAGTCACTTAAACGCCCATTTTTAATTTTGACCCATAAATTAGGTAAACAGGCCTTTTTAATGAAAAAACTACTCCCCGTTGAGTGGTACATTAAAAACATGCTTAAAAAAACACGCTCTATGCAACGTTTAAAATCAAAATAATAAAGGCTAACAATGAACACACAATTATTAGATCAAGCCAAAAGCGTGCGCCAAGGCGAAGAGCTCGACACCCAAAAAGTAGATGTCTGGCTTAAACAACACATTACACAGTTAACTGGCGATCCAAACGTTACACAATACGCAGGGGGCGCGTCAAACTGGACCTACTGCCTAGACTACCCAGAGCAATCACTTATTTTGCGCCGTGCCCCAAAAGGTACAAAAGCCAAAGGCGCTCACGATATGGGCCGCGAGTTTAAATTACAGCAGGCGCTAAAGCCGGTTTACAGTTACGTACCTACTATGCAGGCGTTTTGCGATGATGAAAGCATACTTGGCACCGACTTTTACGTTATGGAAAAGCTTACGGGGATTATTCCGCGTAAAAACTTACCGCGCGGATTAATGCCCACGCCCGAGCGCACCAAACAGCTGTGCGAAAACGTACTCGACTGCCTGGTAGAGCTACACAAAGTAGATTACAAACAGGCCAATTTAAGCCATTTAGGTAAAGGCGAAGGGTACACGCAGCGCCAAATTAGCGGCTGGAGCGAACGCTTTACTAAAGCTAAAACGTGGAACGTACCAAGCGGTAAAAAAGTAATTAAATGGCTTGAAAACAACATGCCAAGCCACGAGCGCATTTGTATAACGCATAACGACTTTAGGTTTGATAACGTCGTACTTGATGCAACCGACTACACCAAAGTGCTGGGTATTTTAGATTGGGAGCTTGCCACCCTTGGCGACCCACTCATGGATTTAGGCAACACATTGGCTTACTGGGTAGAACCCGGCGATGACTTTTTAGCCCAAGCCACGCGCCGCCAACCTACCCATTTAGAGGGCATGCTAACGCGCAAAGAAGTAGTGGCCTACTACTGTAAAAAAATGGATATAACCGTAGACGATTTTACCTTTTACGAAGTGTACGGGCTATTTAGGCTTGCAGGCATAGTGCAGCAAATTTATTACCGCTATCACCACGGGCAAACTAAAAACCCCGCCTTTAAAAACTTTTGGGTGTTTGTACATTACCTTTTGTGGCGCTGCAATAAAGCCATTAAAAATCAAGGAAAAGCCTAATGTGTATTTTATATTTAGTACGCCATGGGCAGGCTAGTTTTTCGGCTGATAATTACGATATGCTCTCACAAAAAGGGCAGCAGCAAGCCACATTATTGGGTGAGTATTTAGCACAAAAGCAGCTAACGCCCGATGTGGTATTTGCAGGGAGTATGCTACGCCATAATCAAACTGCAAAGCTAAGTTTAGCCAGTATTAATAATGCGCCAGTGGTAATAAACGATGCGCGTTTAAACGAGTACGATCACGAACACATTTTAGCGGTTTATAACCCAGAGCTTGCCACCGCAAGCCAAGTGCGTGCTGCACTTAGCAAACAAGCCGACCCAATGGAATATTTTAAAACGGTATTTATTAGCGCTATTGAGCAGTGGGTGCTCAACCCCGATAGCACGCTATACAACGAAAGCTTTAATGCATTTACTGCGCGTGTACTAGGTGCACTTGAGCAAATAGCCAATGAAAACCACGGTAAAAAAGTACTTATTTATACCTCTGGCGGACCTATTAGCATTATTACCAGCCATTTAATGGGGCTAAAACTCGAGCACTTTATTGATATAAATTGGAGCCTAGTAAACGCAGGCGTAACCAAAGTAGTGGCGCGCGGCAAAGGATCAAACCGTAAATTAGGCATTAGCAGTTTAAACGAGCATCACTTTTTAGAGTGCCACCCACAACAAAAATTAATTACATACACCTAAGGAATTAATTATGCGCAAAAATATACTAATAACAGGTGCAAGTTCAGGCTTAGGCAAAGGCATGGCAAAAGAGTTTGCAAAACAAGGCTGTAACCTTGCTTTATGTGCTCGGCGCTTTGAGCTACTAGAGCAACTAAAAAGTGAGCTTGAACAGGTAAACCCTAATATAACCATTAGCATAAAAGTGCTTGATGTAAACGATCACGAGCAAGTGTTTAGCGTATTTAACGCCTTTAAAGAAGAACTAAACGGCCTTGATAGAGTCATTATAAATGCAGGTATGGGCAAAGGAGCCTCTGTTGGTACGGGTTACTTTAATGCCAACAAACAAACCGCACAAACCAATTTTGTAGCCGCCCTTGCCCAGGCTGAGGCCGCAATAGAAATTTTTAGAGCGCAAAACCATGGCCACTTAGTGACTATTTCGTCTATTAGTGCGGTGCGAGGTTTTAGGCGCGCCATGACCGTTTACGCTGCTACAAAAGCGGCCATTACCTCATTAAGCGAAGGCATACGCATAGATGTAATGCACACACCTATAAAAGTAAGCTGTGTACACCCAGGTTTTATAAGAAGCGAAATAAACGAAAAAGTAAAAACAGTGCCCTTTATAGTCGATACCGAAACCGGCTGTAAAGCGCTTGTAAAAGCCATAAATAAAGAAAAAGCCAACAGCTTTGTGCCAACCTGGCCGTGGGCGTTTTTACATTGGGTTTTACGCATAGTGCCTTTAAGTACACTTCGTAAAATGTCATAGCGCTAGTTGATAGAATAATGTAATAGTTTAATGGCCTAAAAAATAATGTTTAGGTCATTCCAGTATTGCAATTACTAAATTAAAAAGTTAACAAAATAGTTTGCATCCTTCATCCTAAACTCAACAAACAACTTATAACCGCTTAATTTTCATACCAAATATAAATTAAAGCCCCAAAAACCAATACTTTTTAATCATTTATTGTTTCTAAAAGCACAATATGTTAATTATTTATTTCAAACAGGTACATACTATGTTTAAATTGCCGCAATGGAATAAAATACTTACAAATAAGACCGCACACGGAGGTAAATAAAATAATAAACATTTAAAATGGTAAAATTATGAATAAAAAAATCCTTGCAGCTTCAGCCTTATTAGCTATTTCATCTACTTCTTTATTAGCATCTAACCAAACATTTCAAGCAAGTGTAAATGGTTGGAGCGAGCCAACGTTTGCAGAAAATAGCGCATTACACTTTGGTAAAATTCGTTTAGCAACAGGCTCTACGTGTACAATGGATAATGCTGGCGCAATTACGGGTGACTGTGATGCATCAGATGCAAACATTCAACTAGGTGCATTAACTGTTTCAGGATTAGCACCAAATTCTGCGATGAACATCACTGTTTCAGGTAGCTCAAGCAGCAATCTAACATTTGCTCCAGTAACAACTGCAACCGATAGTACAACAACTGTAACAACTGCTGACGGCGTAGCATCAGCATTTACAACAGATGCCAGTGCAACAGATATTGGTATTAACGTATACGGCGCTATGAACGTAGATACAGCACTTACAGCTGGTGCAAGCTACACAGTAGATTACACTGTAGATGTATCTTTTCAGTAATAAGCACTATGTAGTTAGTAAATAATAACTAACTACACGCATAATGTGGGGGTATTACCCCACATGTTATATGTTTTATGAATTAGTTGACTCCCATGACTTTTAAATTTTTTTGTTGGGCCGCTCTGTGCTTAACATTACTACTTCCCCAAATTTGTAGTGCCAACCTTGCTTTGTCTGAATACCGTTTATACTTTGATGGACGTACAAAAAACAATTCTTTAATGATCAGAAATACGTCTGACAAAAATCTCGACTTTAAACTAGAGATCACCCACAAAGACATGACTGAAGAAGGCGCATTAATAGATGTTTCGCCCAAACAAGTTGAAGGTCGCTCAGCTAAAGACATGTTGAGGTTCTCGCCCAGACGCGGAAAAATTGCTCCTAAAGGCATGCAAGCAATAAGAATGACGGTGCGAAAAAAAGCACAACTCCCTGCGGGAGAGTACCGAGCTGTTTTAAGAATTATCGCTTCTGAATCTCAAAACCCTAATTCAACAGGTATCAGCATACGCCCTAAAGTTGCTTACAGCGTGCCTGTTATTGTTCGCCACGGGCAATTAGAAGCCGATTCGAAGTTAATAAACCCGCAGCTAATAACTCAAAATGGGCATCCAACCCTTACATTTTGGCAAACATTAACCGGTAATCGTTCTGTGTATGGTAATTTTGAACTCGTTAATAGCGACAACTTACCTGTTGGTGAATTAACAAACGTCGCTGTTTACACCCCTTTGTCGCGTCGTAAAGTGTATATAACACTTCAAGAACCTATATCAGGGCCGCTCACTTTAAAATATAAAGAAAACGCTTTATATGGCGGAAATATTGAGTTGGCTATCCCTGTAAATATTCAATAAAACGTGTTTAAACCACGCGCATATTGTTGTAGCGCTTTAATTAGCTTACTGATTATTTTATTTTTTATAGTACCTACAACAACACATGCAACACAATTATTGCCTCTTTATCAATGGCCTATTGATGATGAGGCATTTGTGATCGTCAATGTAAGAGTTAATGGCCGTTCTGTTGTATCTGACTTAGAGGCCTACTACACGCAAACAAATAAACTTTTGCTGCCTGTTAGTGCATTAAAATCAACGATGGGAATTAGTTTTAAAATTACCCAAAGCGAATTAATAGCCACCCTTGACGATTCAAAGCACACTTTAAATATCCCAATTAACGAAGCAAATACCTCGCAATTAAACGACACATTGTGGGCGCGTGATGATTACGATCATTATGTTGAGCTGTCGGTTATTAATACACTTTTAAAAACCGAGGCTGTTTTTGATTACTCACTCATGCAGGTGTCTTTTGTAAGTTCATTAGTCAGCGAACAAAGCAATAAAGCGGCACCTTACTCAAGCAAAAAACAAGTTTTAAAACCCGCGTACGAACACGTTATTGACGATGAGTATCAAACACTCACTTACCCTGTATCTGAATACGCGCTTTCTGCTAGCTATCGCAACAAACAAAACCGCTACAAGGGCTTAATAAGGCTTAATAGTTACTTTGATTTATTTCATCATAAAGCGGAGATCCGATTTAATAAAAACGAGAACACTGCCAATACCTTTTTTAAAGTGAGTAAAGACTTTAACCTAACTTCGCAAGATCACTCTCTTGAGCGTATACACTATCAAATAGGTGACATTCAATCGCAATCAGATCCACTTATTGCAGGTGCAAGCCAAGGTATGGGGTTTTATATTTCTAATGCCAATCCACACTCTACACAAAACTTTTCAGCTATTACCATTGAAGAACCGGCCTTACCAGGCTGGCAAGCCGAGCTGTACCGAAACGGTCAATTTATAGCAACCACACAAGCAAACGATAATAACTTGGTGACCTTTACCGATATTGAAACGTTTTACGGAAACAACATTTTTGAAATTAAACTTTTCGGTCCGCAAGGGGAGCAAATAACACGGACCCAAAAATATACCATAGGCTTAGACGCCCTATCGCCAGGAAAAATAAGTTATCAGGTTGAGTTAATAGATTCAGATAAAAGCGTATTTGGTCAAGCGGCATCTAACAACTCCCCCTTTAGCAACTCTTTTAAAAGTATTGTTTCCTATGGGGTTAACGATAACGTCACGTTTGACGCGCAACTAACCCACTTAAATGGTGATAAAAATAGCAATGGTTATATCTCTTCTGGGCTTAATATACTGTCTGAACATGGCAGCTATCGCTTATTAGCAACTAATCAACTTGAGGCGGGGCATGCTCTTTTTGCAGGCTTTAGGGGTCTACTTTCAAACGATTTATACAACGACATAAACGTAAATATTGAGTACAGCCTATTAAATAATTTTTCGAGCGCGTTATATTTACCACAAAGTACTATTCTTAAAAATAAGCTACTCCTAAGCTTAAATGGTAAAACGAGTATGTTTGACTCGTTAAATTGGACTATGAGGTGGCAAAACGAAAAGCGCCAAAACAGTGCTGCTAAAAATACGTACTCGTTTGGTATTAATAATAATTTTGTAGGCGGCACTTGGGCAAGCCGACTTTTTTATAACGATGAGAATAACGAACTAACCAATCAGCTTTACGCATCAATCGATATTGACTCCTGGAAGTTAACAAACACACTAGACTGGATGCCCTCAAATGGGAACGGCATTGTTAGCTTAAGCAGTAATTTACGTTGGCCTCAAACTCAAGACACTTTTAACCAAACACAAATTTCATATAACCCAAGCTTGGCAGCAAGTACCAAACTGAGTCATCAATATACTTATCGACACGACGCGTTTAACGTGCAACTTTCGGGGCAATATGACAGTCATGGCGATTGGCTTTTATCGTTTGGTTTAAATGGTACATTTAGCTTTGATCACCTAAAAACAGATTTTGTATTTGATACTCCCAGGGCGCTGAGTGCCGGGCAAATAGAAGCCTCTTCGTTTATTGATTGGAACGAAAATCAACTATTTGATGACGGCGATGAGCCGCTCCAAGATGTAAAGTTTACGGGTAACTACCAATGGCGAGATAAATATACAAATAGCGATGGAAAAATTTTGTTACCCAGTAGCCATGGCGGACAAATTTTAGATGTGGATTTACGCTCTTTACCTAATCCTTATTTACAGCCAACACGCAGAAAAATTAAAACAAAGGCCCACAGGGGAGGGCAAACTAAAGTTAGCATACCTATGGTGATATTTAATGAGGTGGAAGGGACCGTTTATATTTCAGTTAATGGAATGAGCAAACCTGCTGCAGGTATTACTGTTAAATTACACGACATAGATTCAGATAAAACATACAGCACAGTGACCGAATACGATGGTTACTATTATTTTGCCAATATAACGCAGGGCAAATACACTCTTTCAGTTCAAAACACAAACACTAACACCTCTCAACTGAGTGTTAAAAACTTACCAGAGCATATCATTACCTCTAAAACCGGTGACACCATAATATTACAAGACATTGTACTGCACACTCAAAGCTCTTCGATGCTTGCCAGCACACCTAAAGCGCCAGTAATAAACGCAAATAACACTGCGTATTTTGTTCAATTAGGCGTGTTTAAGCAGTTTGAATCAGCCCTTATTGTTGCTAATAAAGTAGATTGGAATAAATACCCATTAAGGTTATACAAACATCAAAATCGAGATAACTACTATTTAGTAGCTGGCCCCTATTCAAATGCTAAAAAGGCGCAAACAACTATTAATGCGGTTTATTCAACCCCAGCTCTTTATGGAAGTTTTATGGTTGATGCGAGGCGCTATGCCTCTTTGGATTGGCAGCTAATGGGCTTATGGGAAACCGAAAAAGCGAACAAAGCAACGCTATATTTTTGCCAATATGCAGCTTACACCTCTAAAAAGTCGCTAAAAACTCATGTGCTAAACGCAAACCCATCCTTGTTTGTTCTTGATAAAAATATAAAAGGTAAAATACACTTGTTAATGCTTTCTGGCCCACATAAAAAACCGCAACAACAAGATGCATGCGATACAAACATCAGTAAGCAAATAAAAGAACTTGCCACACCAATAAAAAAATCGTGGGAAAGTATTGTTACATTAAGGTAGTGAAGTAATGCTCGCTAATATTTCCATTACTATCGGCATAAGATTCGCATTTTATTTCACAGCGCGCGCCCGCTGACTCTGCAATCCAATTTGATTTTTGTTCACGCTTTAAATAACAAGCAGAATAAAAAGCATCTTCTTTTTGAGCTGAAATAACTGTGCAACGCGCATAGTTACCCAGCTTTAATTTTTTTATAGGGAAGAGCTGCTCTTGAGCTATAACGCCTGCGCTAAATGTTTTGCTTGATTTAGCAAGCGCAAACACCGAAAAGTAGGCACTGCAAAATAACAATATACTTACCACTACGTACCACGTTTTCATAAAGTCATACCCAAATAAAACATACCTAAATTGTAGAACTAAATAAGCTTTATGCACTTATTTTAGGCATTAAAAAAGGTGGCAAATGCCACCTTAAAGTGTTTATTAACTTAACGAGAACTCTGGTTAACTTATAAAAGTGCAAACAACTTTTTAAGCTGTGGCATGTATTCACTTACTAATGCCAAGTTGCTCTCGCTAACAAGAGGTTCGTTTGTATCAGCAGCGCTTGACGCATTACCTAACGACCCCATTAACGATGTAGCGCCTTTATCTTTAGCGCTTTTCATGCTTTGAAAGCCACCCATTAGTGAATTTGCTGTTGCTTTATTTTCATCAGACAAACCTGATTTAAGATTTTCTATGTACGCCATAGACACTTCTGAGCCAACAGTAATTAACTGCTCAGGCGTAAACCCGAAGCGAGTAGTGACACTCGCAAAACTTTTATACAAAGATTGCTCTTTAATCATGTTAAGGGCTGTATTTGCAAGCGCACCTTGTTCTGCTGTAGTTTGATCTGCGGTTGCGCCTAGCATGCTACCTAAGTCAACGTTTTTTAACGCATCTTGCGAGCTCGCCCAGCTTGTAACAGCAGGTAAAGCTTTCATGTAGCTTTGTAAGTCACCCTCGGTGATATCTTTAGCAAAACCAGAAAAGCTCACCGCTAACAAGCTCAGTGATACAAGTAATTTTTTCATGCAGGTACTTCCTATTATCGAAAATCGATTATTATATTAGGCCCGTATAAGGGCTGCGCAATTAAAAACTAAATAATTGCATATGCCAATCTAAACTTGTCTATTGGCGTCATTGATTACTCAACTTAGCATTAACCGCCCATTAGGCTTATTCACCCTAAGTCAATGTACAAATGGTACAATGCATTTTTAACAACGGAAACTGAACGCAATGTTAACAATTTCAAATACAGTCACTATTGATGAGTGGGAATTAGAGCTCACCGCTATTCGTTCTCAGGGTGCCGGTGGCCAAAACGTTAACAAAGTAGCCAGCGCCATTCATTTACGTTTTGATATTAATCGCTCTAAATTACCTGACTTTTACAAAGAACGTTTACTTGCTTTAAACGATTCGAGGATCACCAAAGAGGGGGTTCTCATCATTAAAGCACAAAGCCACCGTACTCAAGAGCTCAACCGCGAAGACGCGTTAAAACGTTTAAAAGATCTCATATTAAGCGCAACAAAGGTTAACAAAGCCCGCCGCGCAACCAAGCCAAGCCGTAACTCGCAGCGTAAACGCATGGATAAAAAAACCAAACACGGCCAAACTAAAGCACTGCGCGGTAATATTAAGTTTTAACAACAAACCTAAATGGCTGCGCCTAACAACACAATGGTTAGGCACATTGCATATTAAAAGTTAAGTAGGTTAGCAGGGGAGTATTGATCGGTCAGTATTTTGGTATTTTTAGGCCAATCTTGACTGTTTTTTGTGTACTGCATGTAATTGCTTATGGCGTTTATATCTACATCATATTTTTTAAGCTTTGACTCAAGCGCTTTAGCACGTTCGTTAAGTTGCGCCTGTGTTGGCATAGTCTTAATGCCCGCTAAAATAATACGGTTGCTTCGATTAGCGCGGCTTACATTAATAAAATCGCCAAATACGCTGTGGTACGTTGCCGACTCATGCTCGTATAACTTGCTGCTCGAAAACGTATTAGCAGCAATCACGCCCCCTTCAGCCAGTACACTTTGTACTTCTTCAAAAAACTCTTTGGTAAGCAAATGCTCAGGAATGTAATCGCCATTGAATGCATCAAGAATGATCCAGTCGTACTTTTGCTTTTTAATAGCCGCGCGTTTTATAAATATACGGCCGTCTTGTACGCTTGATGTCACGTTATCGGTTTCTATAAAATTAAAGTAATCGCGGGCTACTTTTAATACTGCCGGATCTATTTCAACATTATGAATTTTAGCGGCAGGGTAAAGTTCATGAATAACATTAGAAAGCGTGCCGCCACCTAAGCCTATAACCAGCACGTTTTTAGGGTTTTCGGTTACTAACAAGCTCGCAAAAGTAAGCTTGGTGTAGTTAAATACGAGTTTGTCGGGGTCGTTTTTGTACATGCAACTTTGACTTGTTTGGCTACTTTTAGTGTTAAATTTTAGGCAACGTAAGTCGCGAGTTTCATCAACAATTATATTTCGATACAAAGAGCGTTCTTCATGAATGACCTCGCTCATTGCTGCACCCGAAAAGACGCTCGCAGCTAACAATAAATATTTAAGCATGAGCCAACTCCTTATTACCAGCAAAACTATTAACACCAATTGCGAGTACGCCAAGTGAGCCAAGCGTTAAAGCAAAGGCGCTAATAATGGTGTTAACATCAAACGCGAGTACAAAGTAAAACGAAGTAATAATAGTACCAAGGGCACTCCCTAGCGTGCTTACAAAATATAAAATACCCGCAACTTGGCCGCTTTTTTCGCTGTCGGTAACCAATAACCTTACTGAATAAGGCGAAATCATGCCTAAAATAATGGTTGGAATAAAAAATAAAGCCGTAGAGGCGAGTAACGAGCCATAACGGCTGTCTTCAATATGAGTAAAAATAAATTCCATTATAGGCTCAGCAAACAATGTAATAGGCACAACCATAATACTCGCCACTAAAAATATTAATCCGTATTTTGTTAGCGACGCATTTTTTGTACTCAGCTTACCGCCAAGCAAGTAGCCAAACGACAAGCTAAGCATAAATACAGTAATAATACTGCCCCAAATATGCACACTACTGCCAAAATAAGGCGCTAAAATACGCCCTCCTAAAAGCTCAATCCCCATAATGCAAAAGCCACTGCAAAAGGCTAAAAAGTAAATCAAAGCGTTTGTTTTTAAAGTCATGTTTTTATCGTTATGTAACTATAAGTAGATCACCATACTAACGTGATGCCACCAGAGTCGCCAGTGTAATAATTAGCCGTTTGCAGGAATAAAAAAGAGTATTGCTTATTAATTTGTTATGCTATTATTTTTGTTACAATATAACATAATTTATTTTGTTGTGTTGTCGGTTAATTGTAGTTGTATATTTTCGTTTAATTACGTGATCTACTTTGATGCTAAAAAATGTGTTGATAGCTAGCTAAAAAAATTTACTATTTAGTTGTTCTCGGCAATTGCTCCTGCATTGCTGTAACTTCTGCATCCAGCAGCCGTAAATGAAAGTTTTTAACGCAAGTAGCGCCACCTTTAGCCCGCAAAGTGATTAAGTATTATTACGAATTACTATTTTTAACCACCTTACTTATTTTGTAATGTAGTTTTCATCCTAAAGCGCTTTAGCGTAGTGGCTAAAGCGCTTTATTTATTAGGCCTCATTTTATAAAGCGTGCATAAGTTTATTAAGCCAACCATCGGCCTTTGATGGCTTATATATCATTACAATGCTTTCAGTGTAGTGACTGTTAACCCCCTTTACAGCTAATTTTGTAAGCCCTAAATCGTCAATCACAAAGTTAGGTAAATATGCTAACGCCAAGCCACTTTGAACCACCTCTATTAATGCACTGTAATCACTACATCTAAATACAATATTGCGCGGGGCCATGTGATCTTGCCAGCCGTCGGAGCCTATACCTTGCTCTAAGCCACATAACGGCGAAAACAAAGGGCATGCAAAAGCCGTATGCAGTAATTGGTTTTTATTAAGCGTTAACGCACCTTGTTGCACTAGCTGATGCGAAGCATGCGCAGCCACACTAAACCTAGTATTAAATACATCAACCGCCACTAAATTAGAGTGTGAGCTATTATTTAGTGCCTCGCGAGTTACTAGCGCAATATGCGCCGAGCCAGACGCAACTTGGCTTATGGCTTCACCTTCAAATACATTATTAATACGCACCGAGCAGGGCAGTTGGCTAAGAGGTGTAAGTAGCTTTCTAAGGCCACTTTTAAGTAAAATGGCAGGCCCTGAAATAACCGCATTAAATTTATGATTTTCACTTTTAAAGCGGCTAGTAAGCTGCTGGTAATTATGAACTAAATCGCTACTGTGCTTAACAAACTCTTTGCCTTTATCATTAAGTACTAAGGTTTTACCCACACGGTTAAACAGCTCCGTGGCTAAGTTTGCCTCAACCTTTTTAAGCGTTTTAGACAGCGCACCTGGGGTAATATTAAAATGTTTAGCGGTTGTATGCAGGTTTTGCGAACTCGCCATATGAATTACTTTTTCAATGTCATCTAAATGCATAGCGCCAAACCGTATTAACTAAAAGGAAACAACTAATCACTTATTATCGATTATTTGTATATATAAATCAGCTTATAGTGGCGCTATATATATTTTTTGAGCACTAACATGAAACACATACTGCTATTTTTTATTTTATTATCGAGTGCAGCGCACGCAAATACACCTCAACACAATTCACACAAAACCCAAAGCTATAATGGCTTCCATGGTATGGCGCTTATTTTAGCCGGCGATAAAGTACTTGCCAGCCACATGCCTTTATACGCCCCTCCACACAACTACCAAATAGTGTATGAAGTAACTACGGATGACACCCACTTAAAAACAATCAAAAATATTTTAAATAAAGCAGCAGACGAGCAAGAAAAGATCACTATTTTACCAACCAAGTTTGACCTAAATTTATTAATAAATAAAAAGACACCCACCTTAAATGTAACTGTATTTAACGGCCATTTTGAACGCGGTGGCAACGCACTTTTTACTACAAAGCTAACCTTTAAAAACCCGCTATATGTTGAAAAAATAACGACTAATCAAGCACAAAAAAATGTGTTTGCATTAATAAAGCTAACAGAGCAGCAAGGTTTAGTAATTCATAAAATACAAAGCAAGCCAAGCTATGACTCGTTAAGCTTAGTACCGCTTACTATGAGTAAATATAACGGGAAATTGAAGTGTGATGCTTCGATAAGCACTGCACTTAAAAGCAAACTAGAGGCATGTTTTAAAACTGTACCAAGCTATTTAGAAACCAAAGACTTTGCAGTTAATTAATTTATAAAACCAGTAATTTTGGCTTTAAATCGCTGGTTTTATGAAGTGTTGCTTCGTTTTTAGTAAATTTTAAGATGAAATTTTGAGATGACACCCACCGTTAATTTTGTACTTTGAAATTTTGAGATGACACCCACCGTTAATTTTGTACTTTAGCCATAATGAATTAGGTGGTGCACTTCCAACTAGAATCTAGGAATCAATAAATAAAAAATTAGGTTGGGTGTCATCATAAAAATAAACTCAACAAACGCTGCAGCTTCATGCACCGTTTGTTGCTATTTAATTTTCTAGGAGCTAATTAAAACTCATAGCTTATTTTGACTGAAAAGTTACGCCCAGGTTGGGTGTATTGGCTAAAATCAGCACCTTGTGATTGACCTGCAATCAATTCAAAAGGTACATATTCTTTATCGAGCAAGTTAAGTACACCTACATTTAGCTGCCACGCTTGCCATTCGTAGTTTGCGTATAAATCAACAACGCCGTAGCCATGTCCTTGCGTAGTTTTATTACCGTTTGTATCAAGTACTACATCCGATTGCGATTTAGCCAAACGCAACGCGGCGGTCCAGTTAATATTACCCTGTTCTGTACTTAACAATACTGAGCCATTTAACGGGCTAATGCTGGTAAGTGGCTGATCGGTTTCTTTATTTTCACCATCAACGTAGGCTACGTTTGCCTCTAGTAGTATATTTTCAGCTACATACATGGCAATTCCGGCTTCCACACCGCTTATTTGTGTTTCGCTAATATTTTGGTACTGATACAGCGTTTTGTTTACGCCAGGAATGTACGTTGGCTCAACACCCACTACGGCGGTTTCTATAAAGTCATCGTATGCTGCATAAAAAGCACTTAAATTTACGCTAATATCGCTGCTGGCGTATCTTAGCCCAAGCTCAAACGAATCACTGCTTTCAGGGTCTAAATCGGCGTTTGGTAATATTTGATAAAACGGTTCAACGCCGTGGCTTTGATAGGCTTGGTCGTGTGGTGGTATTTTAAAGCCTCGTACGTATTGCCCGTACAACGACAAGTTATCATCCACTTGGTATATAGCACCTAGCTTAGGCGAAAAAGCAGATTCGGTAATATCACCAAGCTGCGCATCGGCGTATAGCTCATCATTTTTAGCCTCTAGGGTGTAGTAATCATATCGCACACCCGCAATAACCGACCACGCGCTATTATTAAACGAGATACTGTCTTGTACATAAGCGCCAATTAAAGAGGTATCAGCCCCCGGGAATGCTTTTTGTTTTTGGTCTGTAAAATCAACAGTGCCATCGGCTAAAATACGGGTTTTAAAACGTGGGCGGGTGGTGTCGTATAAGTCTATATCAATCCCGTATACCACTTCATGATCGGCACCCTCTGCGTTAAACCCTTTATTAAATACCGCTTTTAAACCTAAAATATTTTGCTCAAAACGATAGTCGTTATAATCGGTGTAGGTGCTTGCGCCACTAATTTGATCGCTTTGTTGCTCGTAACTACTATAAGACACTTGCCCGTACCATTTATCAAACGCAGCGGTTGCTACTTCTGAATGGTAATCGAGCGCCAGTGACCAACTCGTGTCATCTTCTTCGGTTTCTTGAACAGCGGGGGTTATTACTTGCTCAGTTGTTTGATTAAAGTAATCAAGGGTGTATTTAAGTGTGCGTTTTTCATCAAGCTGTTGCTCAAATTTAACTAATAAAGCATCCGACTTAGCATCATAACCGGGTAAGTTTTCGTCATAGTTTTGTACTTCTTCGCTATCGCGGTGGCTATACACGGCACTTACTGCAAAGTCGCCTAAGTCTTTTGCCGCAGTAATATCGGCGGCAACTTGATTACTTTGACCTTGATACCCAAGCGCCATTTTTACAAAGCTGCTGTTATTTTTTAAATAATCACTAGGATCTTTAGTGGTTATAACCACAATGCCACCAAGTGCATCAGAGCCATATAATGACGATACAGCCCCTTTGGCTACTTCTACTTGTTTTACACCTGCTACGTCAAAATAATTACGGCCAACTAAATAGCCCCCTCCACCTGCATAACCATCGTTGGTGCGTCGGCCATCTTTTATAAATACAACCCGGTTACCACCAACACCACGTACTGTAAGTGTTTGCGCGCCTGCGCCACTGCCTGTCGTTGCAATGCTTGGGTCGTACTTAAACATGGTTTGTAAATCTACAGCTAGCTGACGCTCTATGTCTTGCTCGGTAATAACAGTGACTGAGCCTGTTACATCTTTAAGCTTTTGCTCAAAGCGCGAGCCACTTACAACAATATGATCGTCAATTATGTTTTCGGCAATGGCAGTGCCCGAGCCGAGTAGTAAGGTTGCTATAGCAGTAAATCTAAACGCAGAGGGATTCATTTTAACTCCAAATGATAATAGTTATTATTTATGGCGGAGATGTTACAACTAAGTCAAAATAAGATCAAATAATTATGATAATCATTTTCATTTAGATTTAAGTGGTTATAATAGCCAAAAAATAAAACCGGAGTGTGTAATGAAATACCTATTTATATTGTTTGCTTTAATGGCCCAATCTGCACTTGCACAAGAGCGCGTTATTAGCGCTGGCGGCACCCTTACTGAAATAATTTATGCGCTAGACAAACAAAATACCCTTGTAGCTGTGGATCAATCGAGCATGTACCCGCACCAAGCCACGCAATTACCCCAGGTGGGTTATTATCGCGATTTAGCAGCAGAAGGCGTGCTTTCTATGCGCCCAACCACTTTATTAGCGCTTGAAGGCGCAGGGCGAAGCCAAGCACTTAAGCAAATTGAGGCAACTGGGGTTAAGCTCATTCATTATAAAAAGCCTACTTCAGTTAACGAGCTACTTGCGCTAATTAAACGCCTTGGTGATGATTTAAACGCCAAGCAAAAAGCACAAACACTTATTACACACATTACAAAATCGTTACCTGAAAAAGCAAAAGCGCAAACACACAGCGCGCTATTTTTACTCTCAGCTAATGAGCGCGGGCTTGTTGCTGCCGGGCAGGAAACCGTGCCTAATTTATTATTTAGCTATGCAGGCATTACCAATATAGGCGCTACGCATTCAGGCTTTAAAGCAATTAACACTGAGGTGCTGGCTGTAAATCAACCCGATTTTTTAGTCGCCCCAGCCCATGTTGTACACAGCCTTGGCGGTAAGCAGGCCTTTTGTGAGCAGCCTACACTACGTTTATTAAAAGCGGCGCAAACCTGTAACTTACTTGTAATGGATAGCCTACTTTCGCTTGGCATGTCGCCGCGTATTGCCACAGCAATTAATGAGCTTAGCGAGTATAAAACCCGCTTATGAACACCCTAACATTGAGCCGTTTTAACCCTGTAACACTTAGCCAACCCTATAAATGGATGCTATTAGCCTCAGTTTTTATTTTTGCTTTGGCGCTACTAAGCATAGGGTACGGGCCTGCCGGATGGGATTGGCGTTTAGCCATTGCTTGGCTTGCGCCTGAGCGCTTTAATCAGTTTGATGCGCTGCAAATTAATGTGGTTATGCAAATACGTTTGCCACGTTTTATGCTTGCTGTGCTTGTAGGGTTGGTACTTGCCCAAACAGGCGCGTCAACGCAAGCGCTTTGTCGCAACCCATTGGCCGACCCATCCATTATTGGCATTAGTGCAGGTGCAGCCATGGTTGCTGTGGCGTTTATAGCACTTAGCGCGCAGTTTAATTTTAACGCGCAGCTGTATTTACCTTATGCCTCGTTTTTAGGGGCGCTTGGTGTTACCTCGCTGGTATATTTTATTGCCAAGCAACAAGGGCAAATAAATATCACCACACTTATATTAGTGGGGGTGGCCATTAACGCGTTAGCCTTTGCGGTTATTGGGCTATTGAGCTTTTTTGCCGACGACAGCGCACTGCGATTAATAAATTACTGGACCATGGGCTCATTAGGCGGAGCAAGCTGGGGCACTATTATTCAAGCTTTACCGTTACTGCTTATTAGCCTTATTGGCCTGTGGCGGTTAAAAGAGCCCATGAACTTGCTCCTTATTGGTGAATCACAAGCTCAGTACCTAGGAGTAGACACCAGCAAACTCAAACTATATGTAATTATACTTGTTGCATTAGGCGTGGGTGCGGTTGTGGCGCTTACTGGTTTAATAGGGTTTGTTGGTTTAGTAGTCCCGCATATTGCCCGCTTAATGGTGGGGCCGCATTTACGTAATATGCTGCCGCTTTGTATGTTAATTGGCGTAGTGGTATTGCTACTTTCTGACTGGTTAGCACGTATTATTATTATGCCAGCAGAGCTACCTATTGGCATTATTACCGCACTTTTGGGTGCGCCATTGTTTATTTATTTAATCGTTAAAAATAAGCGAGGCTGGTCATGATCGCGTTTAACAACCTAAGTGTTGGCTTTGGCAACCATAACGTTTTAAACACCATTAATGGCAGCGCTAAACAAGGGCAACTTGTAGCACTACTTGGTGAAAATGGCGCAGGTAAATCTACCTTGCTGCATACCTTAGCAGGTATGCACTCCTTTACAGGCAGTGTACTTTTTAATGCTAAGCCGCTGGCCTCTCATGCTAAAAAAAGCCTAGCCACACAGCGTGCAGTAATGATGCAAGCTAACCACGTAGGGTTTGATTTTACTGTATTTGAGCTTATTGCAATGGGCCGTTACCCGTATGTAGAGTCATTAAAAATGCAAAGCGAAAAAGTAAATAAATACGCCGCTATTATGGATTTAAACCAGTATTTAAATCGCCGCGTAAGTGCGCTTTCGGGCGGGGAGCAACAACGCGTACATATGGCGCGTACTTTAGCGCAGCTAAACGCTTTTACACAATCGGCCGAGCCAAAACTAATGCTGCTCGACGAGCCTACATCAGCACTTGATATGCGCCATCAACATGCTTTGCTCAGCTGCGTTAAAGCGTTTGTAGGGCAGGGTAACAGCGCCATTATTGCAATACACGATCTAAATTTGGCCAGCCTTTATGCAACCGATGCTATTTTACTGCACAACAAAAAAGTGCTGCAAAGTGGGCCTATAAACACCGTATTAACTGAACAAAACTTACAACAAATGTACGCCATGAAACTGCACGTAAACCCTCATCCTTATAACGATGCACCCATGGTTTTTTCTCAACGTCAGGAGTTTTTATGAGAGAGCAAGCATTAAACGATGCACGCACCTTGGTTTACAAAACCAATGCCGGTGTTATGTCGACCATTTCTAATAATTTACGCGGCTACCCTTTTGGCTCAGTAACCCACTATATGTGCGACGAACAAGGCCGTGTTTACTTTTTTATTAGCGATATAGCCCAGCACACTAAAAATCTAAAGCACGACTCTCGTATGAGCCTAACTGTATATGATGCCGCCGACAGTGGCGATCAAAACGAGCACGGCCGCGTAACGCTTATAGGCGATGGCTCTATTGTGCCAAGTGAGCAAGCACACACTTTACTTGATAACTATATTGCCCTATACCCCGAAGCCGCTAGCTATCGCAATGCGCACGACTTTCAGTTATGGCAATTAGACGTAGTGCGAGTGCGTTACATTGGCGGTTTTGGCAAAATATTTTGGCTTGAACAAATCGAGTGGCAGGGCGAGGCAAAAAACTGGGATGAAAGCCAACAGCAAAGCATGATTAACCATATGAATGAAGATCACCAAGATGCTATGTCGCTCATATTAATGCAGCACTACGGCGTAGCCGATAACACCCCAATAATGAGCGGCCTATTACCCACTGGTTTTTATATACAAAACCAAAAGCGTAATTACTTTATTAACTTTAAAACCCAGTGCAACAGCCCGTTAGAGGTACGTAAAGCGCTGGTTGAGCTAACCAACCAAGCCCGAAATAACTAAACTAAATACATGACGACATAGTTAACCTGAGCCTTGGTTAAGAGATTTACTAACTATGTCGTTATTTTATAAGCAAGCTGTTTGCTCGCCTCACTCACTTCGCTTGCCTAACGCTTTAAAAGCGGCTTGCTGATGCTGTTTTTGTACATAACGGGGTGGCAAAGGGTTAACCTGCAACTGATATCCATTTTGATTAGCTTGCACATTCGTTACCGGCGATATCCACACAACATTTAGCTCTGGCGCTAAACGCTTAATAACGCGCGCTATACCTTCGCCATTTTTCACATGAAAATCGCCCGCTATATGCATTACCTGCGCATCTTTATGATTATTTAAATAGTTAACGATAGACTCCCCCATGGTTTCATCCCATGTAACTTGCGCAGCATAATAATTCTCGTTTTGACTGGGCGAGCCGTGGTGCATTGAGGTCATAAAACGTTGTTTATAATCACTGGGAGACGTATCAATAGCGGCTGCAATATAGCTCTGCTGTGTTTCATCAAGTTTACTTAAATAACTTACCCCTTGCCTGCCAATACAGGTGACTATATTTTTAGGGGCATTTGCAGCTATTACATCGCTATTGTTCGTTTTTGCCAGCTCTACCAGCGCACGGTAATCACTTTTGTAATTTGGCCACGCTTGGGTGTTGTCAATTAAGTATTGCTCACCAATTTCACCTTTAACATACTGGTTTAAAGTAAGCTGATCGGCGCGGCTAAATTGTTCAAGCGAAAGGGCAGTGCGTTTATTACTTTTGCTTAATTGCTCAAATAACTCAGCCTGAAATAAATGCACACCCGGGTGCGTATGCCATTCTCCTACTAAAACCACATCGGCATTTAATAGCTTGGGCTCTAATAATACAGAGCTAACAGGCTTTGCTTGTGCATTATAAAGTGCTGAGTAATATAATGATGAGCTTTTATCAGGCACCGTGGCTGTTGTGCTACAACCACTCAAACCCGCAACTAACGCCAGAGTTAACATAGACTTTTTCATACACACCTTTTAAAATCCGTTAATGCAAATAATTATCAATATCATATATTTATAATGCGTATTAAGCCAGCCAAACTGCAGCTTACTTACATAATCAAGGAGATGAGCGAAACGTGTATTTATATGTCTTAACTTTGCTTGTAAATATTAAATAGCATTTGATAGCAATGCCTTAGGTAATTTGTTAAAACTGTATAAAGTAGAAACATGAGCGTGACATCGGCAGAAGTATGCTCGATTCGCGGCCTATAAAATTGTTAGATGTTAAATGGAGTTCTATGAAGCATCCACTTTTTAGTGAAAACATGGAAGATGGTTTTAGCCTATTCTTACTAAAATCTTCTGAATCAAGAAGCTGTCTCTTATTTGGTACCTCAGCTCTTTTATTATTTATATTTGCAAGTCAAAACACCTGTTTTATGAGTTTCCTTAATGAACACTGGTTTGGTAACATTCTTCAGATTTTATGTGTAATTGGAGTTTTATTAAGTTGGTTTTCAGCACAAGCACATTCATATAAAAATGGACACTTTAAACTAGTAGCTTCCATATTCTTACTTTGGTCCATTAGCTATATGCAACTGTTTTATATACAGTTAACTGAAAAAAACCTAACGTAAATATCAAATGAAAAAACTATAGTTGGCTGTTTTTTGTTCCTAAAACCATTTTTGTCAACTATATTTTTCCGCTTAAGTAAGCGCTAGGCACTGGAGAAGGTTTAATAGATGGAACCAAATTATTCAGAATATTCTATTACTGAATTGCAAGAAGCTATCACGTCTATTGATAGGGCTTTGTACCCTGAACGCTTTGAGCTATTAAAAGCCGAACTATTAAATAGAGACGAAGAAGACCATGAAGCTTCTCAATTAGTAAGCCTTTCATCGAAGGACTTACTTATTAAGCTCAGCAATGCATTTTTTGTAATTCCGTTGATGATCTATGTAGGAGTAGATGCACTTAATAGCGGTGAAATACTCCTTAAAGGAGCAGCTATATCAAAAAATGAAAACTTTATATTATTTACATTAAGCGTAATGTTTTGTTTTTTAATCTCAGCGGTACTGACATGTAGCCTGTTTGTGGATAAGAGCAAAAGTTCCTGACAAATACATTATGTCGTTCATAAATTCACTAGGACACAGTTCGATTGGTAGTGTTTTTCTGGAGGTTGATAATATTTTCAACTCAGGGCAAAACATGCTGCACAAGCTAAGCAAAAACAAGTTATAGAGAATAAGAAGACGGTGAAGTGTATTTAAAAACTCTATAACTGAAACAAAAAGGCCGCAGTAATAAATACTGCGGCCTTTGTTTTTAGCTAAACTTTTTTAAACTAGCTAAGTTTAGTAAGCGCCTGCGCTGTAAATAAGCTCGTAGCTGTGGCTGTAAATCTCAAGGATGTTACCAAACGGGTCTTCCATGTAGATCATGCGGTACGGCTTTTCACCCGGGTAGTAATAACGAGGGGCTTGCATACGTTTTTTACCGCCAGCTTCTACAATACGCTCGGCTAAACCTTCTACATCAGGGTCTTGAACACAAAAATGAAAGATGCCTGTTTTCCAGTATTCAAAATTGTCTTTTGGGTTTTCTTGGTTTTTAAATTCGAAAATTTCGACACCAATACGATCCCCTGTAGATAGGTGCGCTATTTTGAATTTTTCCCACTTTTCGCCAAATACTTCTGTACACATTTCGCCAATTGGGCTTTTGTCTTCGGTAATTAAAGTCGGTTTCATTATTGTGTACCAACCCATAACCTTAGTGTAAAACTCGACTGCTTTTTCAACGTCGGGAACCGAAATACCAATGTGCGAAAAACTACGTGGATATGTATGACTCATAATACTTCCTCTTTAACTTGTGACTTATCTTGTGACTAGTTGATGGAGTTAGTTTACGAATTGAACAATATTAAGTAAAATTATCATTAATCATCATTTTGAGTACGTTTTGTAATGATAAATCCAACATGGTTAAACACGTTTTGTACTTTGGTTGAGGTAAATCATTTTACCCAAACCGCCGAGCGTCTTTTTATGACCCAATCGGGCGTAAGTCAGCACATTAAAAAGCTAGAGCAGCAAGTAAACTGCGCGCTATTAGAGCGCCACGGCAAACAATTTACCCTTACCGTACATGGGCAAAACTTGTATCAACAAGGCAGCTTGTTATTAAAGGAATGGCAATTTTTAGAACAACAATTAAAAGATGATTCGCCTTACAGCGGCTTGGTAAAAATACAATCGCCTGGTAGTTGTGGGCTACAATTTTATAGCCAATTATTAGCGCTGCAGGCAAAGCATACCGAGCTTAATATTGATTATCGCTTTGCACCCAATACAAGTGTAGAGCAAGCTGTGGCAAACCACAGTGCCGACATAGGCTTTTTAACTCAAGCTCCGACGCTTAGCGAAGTTACCAGCCACAAAATTGGTAAAGAAGCCTTATTACTTGTCACACCCGCACATATTAAAAACCCAACGTGGGAGGTCTTATGTGAGCTTGGCTTTATTGGCCACCCCGATGCAAAACACCACGCACAGCTCCTACTAAGCGAAAACTACAGTGAGTTTGAACATGTTGATCAAATTAAACGCACGGGGTTTTCTAACCAGATAAGTTTAATACTGGAGCCGGTAAGTTTAGGGCTAGGTTTTACGGTTTTACCTGCGCATGCCGTTGGCGCATTTAATAAACCTGCGCTAATTAAAACGCACCACTTAGCTAATCCGATTAGCGAAAATATTTATGTGTGCCATCACCGAAATAGGCCAATGGCAAAGCGCATGAATACAGTAATTGAAGCAATAAAGGCAGGCTAGGGCGCGTGTAACTGCGCCCGTAAAGCCCCTTTACAACTTAAGCTGTGCGCTTAGGCTTTTGCTTAATTGCGAGTATGTTTTGCTTAGTTTGCAAATACACTTTGTGCACTGCAAAGGTTAGTAAACCCATAAGGGCCATTAAGCACAGTGTTGGCCATAGTGACTGAGTGTGATAACCAAACACGCCCATAAGCCAGCAAATTAGCACCCATTGAATAATGTAAAGGGCCGTTACATGCTTGCTCGCATACAAAAGAGCCCGTGTAATAGGGCCGTTGAATTTATTAGCAAATACATATTCTATTACAGCTAAACCAAATAAATTTAAACCGATTAAATAAATAATACCGCCGCCATTTAAATGGAAAAAATTGCCAAACTGTCCCTTAAAATCAGCAATAAGCCACGCTGTACCAACAATTAATAATGCAGCACCTAACTTTGCACATACACTATATAAGTACGCAGCATTATGCTTGCTATTTATGTATAAACGCCCAAGCACGTAGCCGGTTAATATAGCGCTTATCCACGGAAATACCGGAAAATATACTTGGTAGTTATTAGCAAAAAACAAATCGCTAATATAAGGCGAAAGCGCAAACTGCTGGCCCCTTACAAACTGGCTTACAAGTGCAATAGCAACGGCTAAAAAAGCAATCCATGCGGTTTTCCAGCGGGCAATATTAAGCGCACCAAACAGCAATAAGCTAACCCCAGCAAGTTGTAAAATATCACCCGTTAGCACAATAAATTGTAACTGCCCAGCACTCAATGGGCTTTGCCAGCCATACGCATTTATAAACGCCTCGGGCATGGTATTAAATACCTCAATAGGTAGCCAAAACTTTGCTGCATTCATTAAATAAGCAAGTAGTAAAAGCTGTATGCCGCGCTTAATTAACAGCAGGGGTGTTTGCCTGCGCGAAAGGGCCATAGATAGCCCCATCGCCACCAAAAACGAGGCTGTGCCTTTGCCAAGTATATGAATAACAGCACCAAATAGGCTCTCACTTTGAAGCTCCTTGCTCGAGTACATCCATAAAGTGTGTACTAAAATCATAATAAAAACGCTCGCACCTCGGGCAAGGTCAATCGTTTTAAGGCGTGTGTTCATTGGTATTAATATCCTTTTTTGGGCAGGTTTTGCATTTTTTGTAACCTGCTAAATAATATCGACAGCACGTTAAGCGCTCGGCCGTTAATTTAAATGAGGTGTTTAAATTAAAGTGCTTACTGATTAAATTATGTAACTGTTGATGGCAATGTGCAATGTGCTCAACACTTGCTAAATTTAAGCTATGAGCGCGCTCAAATGCGCTGTTAAGAGTGTCGATTAACAACCGGCCTTGCTCTTTTGTACCCAGCGCATACTTGGTATTTATCCACTTACCTACACTGCTTACAAATTCAATTAGTGCATTATTTTGCTCAGCTTGACTTAATAAAGGCGCGCCTGTAAGGGTAAACCCTCGGCTATACGCGCCGCTCATTTTGAGCTGTAACTGCATTGGATGGTGCGCATTGCGTTTGCACGTAAGCCAATAACAATAGGCATAAATAGCTTGCCAACAAAGCTGCAAATATAAATGCCGGCTAATAAATTGCGTAGGCGCATGGGGGTAATGCGCCTTGCAATGAGAAGCCAATACACACACTAAATTTAAGCTTGGATGAGCCGCAGCAACCGGCTCATTTGGGCAAAACAAAAAGTGCGAAAGGATGTTAGGATTAGCCATACAGCTTTGCCGATACCGGGTTATCTAAATTTCCTGCAAACTGTAAGCTGCCTGCGGGGTCGGTTAAATCAACCATTTGCTTATTATTGCCAAGCTGTAAGCGGTTTAAGCAAGAGTGTGCAAATTCATCACTAAAAAAGTCATACTCTTTAAAGCGCTCATTTAAGGCAGGGTTGGCTTGTTGATACGCGTTTACACTTTGCGCAACGCCTTGCCAAAAATCGTGTTCGGTAATGCGCGCTTCTCTTACTAAAATAGCGACTAGGTATCTAAAAAAGCAGTCAAATACATCAGTAAATATACTTAGTAATTCAAGCTCTTTAGGCATAGCAATATGAATACGCGACACTTCCTCAGGTAAAGACTCAGTGCTATTAAGCAGCGCGACTTCTTCGCCTATGTCTTTCATGTAAGCGCCCACAGGCACTGAATTTTTAAGCTTTAAAATGAGGTTTTCGCCGTGGGGCATAAACACTAATTTATGGGCATAAAAACAATGCACTAAAGGAATAAGGTAGGCGTTAAAATAGCTTTGCAGCCAAGCGTGTGTGGTTAAACCGCTTTGATCTATTAATGCACCTGCCATACTTTTACCGTTGTTATCTAGGTGCAGCAATGCGGCCATGGTGGTGAGCTGCTCATTATTTTGTAAATTATGGTTTGGGTTTTCGCGCCATAAACACGCAAACATTTTACGATACGGTGTATCACCGAGTGCACTTTGCTCAAAAGTGTGATGCGCATACCCTAACGTGGCGTACTCTCTAAGTGCTGTAAAGTTACACACGCTAAGTGTTGGGTCGTGGTTTACTTTATTAAACACCCAATCATTTATGGCCGGAGTAACCGCCATATATGCACGCGAAAGCCCGCGCATAAAGCCCATATTTAAAATAGACAGCGCCACTTTTAAATAAGGTTTATGCGGGTGCGAGCAGTTATATAACGTACGAATAGATTGCTGCGCTTGATATAAATCGTCGCCTTCACCTAAATACACTAAGCGGTTATTGGCTAACTCGTTGGCAAACACCACACTTAATTTATGCTGGTACTGCCACGGATGGGCCGGCATAAATACGTAGTCGTCGGGGTTTAGATTTTGCGCTTTTAGCGCTTTGTTAAATGCATCACGAGTGGTTAAATCAAGCTCGCCACTAATATGGCTTGGGTAGTCACTAAAGTATTCACTATAAGCAAAGTCACATACTGTTTTGTGCGCTGCTAACCACAGCACTTTAAACGGTTTACCCACTTCTGGCGCATAGCGTAAAAAGTCGCTTTTGCTAAAACCAATTCGGCCATTATTAGCCACAAATGCAGGGTGGCCTTCGCTCATTGCAGCCTCTATTTGTTGCAGCCCTAATTTCGCAAGTTCGGCTGCGCTAAGCGTGTTGTTTTCGCGTTTATAACAGGCACTGGCGAGTGTGGCGTTAAGCTCTTCGAGGTAGGTGGCTAAACGCTCGCCAGTTAAACCCAGCGCAGGGCCTTGCACACTAAAAAAGTGCAGTACATCAAGCGCTACTTGCTCATTGTTAAGGTTATAAAAACATAAGCTTGGCTCGTCTATATCTATGTGGTTAAGCGCCATAGCACGGCCATTAAATAAAAAGTAACCCCCTTCAATATTGACTTTAAAACCATGTGGGGTTTGCTCTGCAACCAATAATCGCTCGTGTACAAGCTCGCTAATGGCTTTACTTTGTAAGTGCCTGTTTGCCCACTGCCAGTGATCAAACTTTACATAGTCAGAATTTATATGCGCTTGGGTTTTGTGATGTAAATTTACATGCGTTTCAAACGCGGCTTTATTACAAAACCCAAGGTATGCGTTTTTATCACCAAGGGTTATTTGCTTAGTATGCACGAAGCCTAAACGCTTATTTAAGGTATGAATTTTACTATTGGTAATATCGGGCTCTACCACTACCCGCGCATTATCGTTATGGATAAAAATACTGTGCAATACGCACTGCATTATTTCAAAACTAAAATGGCGTTTAGGCTGTGTATTTGGGGCAAGTAAAATATGCATGCCCGTATCGTTTGGCATTACCTCATAGGCGGCTGCGAGTAGTTTGTCGTGCATTGGGCTGTAAAGCTCAACAAGGGCAAGTAGCTCATTATTTTGCTCAATAACATACGCATGATGATGCGGGTTGTTTATTATATCTTGGTAGGCGCTGCACATTTGCTCGGGGGCTTGTTTACTCATACCCCAAAAATGCGCATAAGGCAGTGTAAGCCACTGGCAAATAATAGGCATGTCGCTTTGCTGTAGTAACCGCATAGTCACATTACCTGTGTGTTGTAACGTGGTTACAAAAGATGAAAAATACATAAAAACTCCTAAAACGTTTAATCATCAAGTGGCTGTGTGTGCAGTGCGGCCAACAAATTTAACCCGCCATAGCAAAATAGCGCCAAGGCTTGCAAAGCCAATGGCTGCAAAGTAAAAAGGGACGGTTGTATTAAAATATTCCACACTCATACCCACCAATAACGACGCTATAATAACGCCAATATTTTGCGCAACATGCACTTTGGCAAAATCACTGCCGTAGTGAGCAGGCTCACTTTTAGCAAATAACATAACCTCCAATAAAACCATTACTTGAAACAGCGCTATACCGTAGAGAATGCGCGAGCTGACAACTAACCACACCGACTCTTGCGCCTGTAAATAAAGCCCAATAGCGCCAAAAATAAGCGCGCACAATAATGTGCTTGTGCGGCTAAGCGTAGGAAGAGGTAAGTGCTGCCTAAAGTGGTTAAACAACAGCATTAGTAGGGCTGAAAAAGCAGGAATGGCGTACACAAGCGCACTTTCAAACGCACTACTTTGCGCGCTCATTCCTTGCCAATGGGTCGTAAAAAATGGCCTAATTAAAAAGGCGCTAAAGTAAACAACCACGCTTATAAAACAAAATTGCCAAATAAAGTACGGGGTACGAGTGCGCGGTTTTTCGCTTTCAATCGCTTGCTGATAAATACCTAGCTTTAAGCTCACCATTAAATAGGCACATAGCAACACTTGTATTACATCGCCCGCAGCACTTAATAACAGTGCATAACGCGGTTCATTTAGACTAAAAAAGTACCCGCCTACTAACGCGCCACCAATAGCGCCAAAGTGCATAAGTACCGAAAACAAGCCAATAATAGAAAGGTGCTTACTTTGCTGCTCTAAACGCAGTGCAAACGGGTAAATAAGCAGGTAACTGGCTTTAAGCACCAACATAAGCTGATAATAAAACCAAAATTCCCACACATTAGTTGCAAAATAACAAAGCAAACCAAAGCAGGCGGCAATCACTTGCGTTACAAGCCAAAGAGCCAGTTCGTGGTATTTTTTGGCAACCTTTGCCCACAGGGGCAGCGCGAGCATAACGGTAATACAACAGTTAGCTACAAACACCCCAATTAGTGTGGGGTTACTTACAGAAAATTCGCTGGCAAAAAATTGCGGATAAAACGGCAGTAATAAGGTGTCGCACACCACCGAAATAACCGTAAGCAAAATAAGTGATAAACGTAAACTCATGCGGCGTTACTCTTTTGCTGTGAATGGGTTTCTACATCGCTTAAATCAAAACACTGAAAAGCAATTTTTTGCTCAACCTGATACGGCGCATAACCGAGTATTTCGCGCAAAATTATACTGTTGCGATAACACGCCATGCCTAAATCGGGGGTTACAAAACCATGGGTGTGCTGCTCTGCATTTTGTACAAATATACGTTTTTGGTCGCTATCTACCGCATACTCGCGGCTAACTAAATAGCGGCCTTGTTCATCTTCTGGGAGCTGCTGCGCAATAGAATTTAAAAAAGCAGGGCGCTTGTATTTAAAGCCCGTGGCACAAATTAAGTAATCGGTTTTTATTTCAAAGGCTTCATTTAGCTCTTGATGATAAAATTCAGTGACTAAGCGACCAGCACTTTTACGTGTATTAGTAAGCTTGCTGTTCGTTTTAAATGTGGTAGAAATGGGCCCATCTAGGCTTTGCGCGTAAAGGGTGTCAAAAATGTCGTTAATTAAATCGCCATTAATGCCTTTAAATAGGTTTTTTTGATTTTGATTAAGCCAATCTCGTTGCTCTGTTTTTAAATTATAAAAGTAATCAACATACTCAGGAGAGGTCATCTCAAGGGTGAGTTTGGTGTACTCCAGCGGAAAATAACGCGGCGATCGCGCAATCCAATCTAGTTGCAAACCTTGTGGCACCGCTTGTTGTAATAGGGTGTGATAAATTTCGGCAGCACTTTGTCCTGCTCCCACAACCGTTACGCGCTTAGCAGATTTTAGCTCATCAAGGCGGTGGCAAAAGTCGCTACTGTGCATTACGTTATTAGAATTACTTTGCACTGCACAATCAGGAATATATGGTGCAGGGCCGGTGCCAAGTACTAAGTGGCGCGTAACATAGTGTTGCTCCCCGTTTGGGGTTTTACAGGTAAGGGTATAGCACTGAGTTTGCTGGCAAAATTCAACCTTAGTTACACTTTGCTCAAAGCTTACGTTACTCAACTGCGAGCACACCCACTGGCAATATAGGTTGTATTCTTTACGCAGTAAAAAAAAGCTCTCGCGAATATAAAATGGGTATAAGCGATTATTAAGCTTGGCATAATTTAAAAAACTGTACTGGCTAGTAGGATCTGCAAGGGTCACCAAGTCAGACATAAACGGCGTTTGCAAAGTAACACCTTCTAGCATCATGCCTGGGTGCCAATCAAATTGGCTACGCTGCTCTAAAAATAAGCTTTTAACGCCTTCTAGTGGTTCACTTAAACACGCTAACGATAAATTAAACGGGCCAAGGCCAATGGCTATAAAGTCATAAGGTTGGTTGCTCATTATTTTTGCTCCTTATACGTTTGCCACGCAATAGTGCTAATTTGCTCAAGCACTGCGCGCACATCGCTCAATTGGCACTGGGCATTAAGTAACGTAAATTTAAGATAATGACGGCCGTTAATTTTAGTGCGTGCAATCATGGCATCACCGGTTTTTAAAAATGTTTGGCGTACGTGCAGGTTTAGGGTGTCGAGTAAATCGGGATTATGTTTTAGCGCCTCTGGCGCAAAGCGAAATACCAGCGCGCTAAGCTCTGGGTAATTTATAACGTCAAAATCAGGGTGGTCGTTAAGCACTATATGGGTTTGACGAGCAAGGCCTATTACTTTATCAAACGCTCGGCCAAGTGGCGCCTCGCCCATAGTGCGCAATGTTAACCAAAGTTTTAAGGCATCAAAACGGCGTGTGGTTTGTAAGCTTTTATCAACTAAATTTGGCGTGCCATTGCCGGCCTCAGCAAGCGGGTTTAGATAGTCGGCGTAAAGGGTTATATGGCTAAAATGGCGTTTGTCACTTAATAAAAAAGCACTGCAGCTAACCGGCTGCATAAATGATTTATGGTAATCAATGGTAATTGAATCTACTTTTTCTATGCCGTTTAAAGCACTTCGGTGATGCTCGCTTACTAGTAACCCGCCGCCGTATGCGCCATCAACATGGCACCAAAGCTGCTCTTTTTTAGCAAGTTTTGCTATGTCTTCAATAGGGTCAATTGAGCCAAAATCGGTTGTACCTGCGGTAATTACCACAGCGATAGGTAAATCGCCCTTTGCTTTAGAATCCTCAATTGCGTGGTTAAGCGCATCCATATCCATTTGCATTTTGCTGTTTGTAGCCACAGGCACTACCGCGTTATAACCTAAGCCCAATAACGCCGCAGCCTTTTGAATACTAAAATGCGCAACCTCTGAGCAATAAATACGAAAACGCGAGGCAACGTTTGGCAAACCTTGAAGTTTTACTTGATGCTCAGGGGCATAACGGCTCACTGCGACTTCGCGTGCAACAAGCATAGCCATTAAATTCGATTGCGTACCACCACTTGTAAAAACGCCATCGGCAGTGCTCGGTAATTTTGCTTTTTCACAGCTCCAATCAATTAATTTTTGCTCAATAAGGGTCGCGCCAGCGCTTTGATCCCACGTGTCTACCGAGGTATTGATTGCGCCAATTATGTGCTCTGCCACAACCGCAGGGTACGTAACAGGGCAATTTAAATGCGCCATGTAACGCGGATGATGAAAATACACAGCGTGATCCAAATACACGCTTTTAAGCTCGTTTAATACAGCAGGAAAATCAGCGAGAGGTTTGGCTAAATCTACATCATTAACAGTGGCGGCAAGTGTATTAACAGACACGCCAGAAAACGGCTTTTGCGCTTTTGCCATAGCTTGTTGCACAGCCGAAAGCCCCTGCAACGACGCTATTTGATAATTAATAAACTGATCAAGATTAAATTGCGGCGGAAGGCCATTTTTCTCAAATAAAGCTTGGTTTTGGATAGGGCTGAGCTGTGCAGTTTGTAATTGTGACATATTTCGCTCCTTGGTACTCATTTTGGGTTCAAGGATCTTAATGGTAATGATTTTTATTTACAATAATGAAAATGGATTACTTCTATGTTTTTTTTCGGGTTAAGAAATGGATAATTAATTACAAAGAATTACATTAGAAATAATGTAAACACGTTTTATATTGAAAGTTTGGAAGTCGAGTTTATGTGTAATTTGAATAAAATGCATAAAAAGGGGAAGGTTGGGTATTTAAAAATACTTAAAAATAAGGGCGTTAACAGCAACGCCCTAAAACCTTTTAATAAAACCTTGGCTTTGCACCAATAAGTGCATTAAAGGCAATGTTAATTAGCTCACCAATTTGGTCTTTAAATCAACTAAATCGGTTGCTGTGGTAATTGGTTGAATTTCCCATGGATCAAAAATAGAGTCATCTGAGCGTTTTATCCATGCACCGCGCATACCATGCGAAATAGCGCCGGTTATATCAAACGGGTTACTCGAAATAAGCCACGTATTTGCGCCCGTTGAATTTGCCTCGCGTAAAAAATAGCTGTAAACATCCGGGTTTGGCTTAAAAGTTTTTACGTCGTCGGCGCTTACAACACCTTCAAAAAGCTCACTAATGCCAGCGGCTTCGAGTAAGGTATTTACCGCAGCGGCCGCGCCATTAGAAAACGCAAACAATCGGTAATTTTGTGCTTTAAGTTGCTCAAGCCCTTTTTTAACATCGTCAAAGGCGGGTAACGTTTTATATTGCTCAAGCAATTGCTGTTTTTGATCGTCACCAAGCTGTGTTTTATGCGCTAAACACGCGTAATCAAGTGCCTGTTTAGTACAAACTGAAAACGGAACATAGTTTTGCATTAAGGCGCGCCTAAACGAATATTCCAATTGTTTTTCACGCCATGTATTTGAAAAGTTTTGTGCGTTATCGCCAATCATATCTTTAAGTAATGTAAGCACACCATGGGTATTTATAAGCGTGCCGTATACGTCAAATGCGAGTGTGGTTGCCATGTCTACTCCCAAAAATTTAAAATACTTGTAGATTAGTGGCTACGAGCTTAACTTAATTTGAACACTTGCTCAAATTAATCAAATTTATATGCATCAAGCGCTAAAATATCCATTTCGGTTTGCTCATGAATTTTTTCAATATAGCTGCCCCCTGCACCCATAGCAGCAAATAATGGTAAAAAGTGCTCTTGTGTAGGGTGATTAAATAACGCAAATGGCGCCTCGGTTAAGTAGTTTAATAGTTTTGGAACATCGTGCGCTACAAGCGTTTGTTCAACCCAATGGGTGAATGCTTTTACCATGGGCACTCGGTTTGGGGTAGCTGGGGTTTTAAATATTTCAGCTAGGTTATGGCTAATGCCGCCGGAGCCAATAATTAATATATTTTGTTCACGAAGCGGAGCAAGTAACTGGCCATATTTATACATAGTTTTTGCGCCTAAGCGTGTATTAATAGACACCTGCACAATAGGAATATTGGCGTGTGGGTACATTAAACGTAATGGGATCCACACACCGTGATCCCACCCTTGCTCGGTATCAAGTACCGCATTCAACCCTTCGCTATTAAAATAATTAGCAATAGTATTTGCAAGTTTTGGTGAACCAGGAGCGCGATAATGTATGTTGTACATTTGAGCTGGAAAGTTATAAAAGTCGTGAATAGTTTTAGGTGCTGCCCCTGCGGTAATTTTAATATTGCTTGCTTGATCAAAATGCGCTGAAAAAATCACAATAGCACTGGGTGTATTAAGTGACTGCCCCAAAGACGCTATAAAATTAGCAGTGGCCGATTGCTCTATAGCCATTATTGGTGAGCCATGAGATAAAAATAATGCGGGCTGAGTCATACTGAAAACCTTAACTAACAATGAGTTTAAGCACTATATTGGTTTTTATTTTAACGATAAATATGCTATTTATTTATATATTAAAAACAAATTGTTGTTAATTATGGACAAGCTTTCCACCATGAAAACCTTTTTAGCCGTTGTGCAAGAAGGTTCGTTTTCTAAAGCTGCCGAAAAGCTCGATATTTCTCCTCAGTTAGTTAGTAAATATGTTTCAGCCCTAGAAGATAATTTACATACTCGTTTACTGCACCGCACTACACGTAAAGTAAGCCCTACCGAAGCGGGTGTTCAGTATTTTAAGCGCTGCCAGCAAGTTATTATTGATATTGATGATATGGAAAACTCTCTTAATAATTTAAGCACCAGTGTATCTGGCGTATTAAGTATTAGCGCGCCTATGTCGTTTGGTACAAGGCATTTAGCACCACTGCTGGTTGAGTTTCAAAAACAGTACCCAAATTTAAAGTTAGATTTAAAACTAACAGACCAATTTATAGATATAGTTGAGCAAGGCATTGATATAGCATTGCGTATAGGCGTGTTAAAAAACTCATCCCTTATTGCTAAAAAAATAGCGCCTATACAGTTAGCAGTATTTGCATCGCCTGCATATTTAAAACAGCACGGCACACCCACTACATTACAAGAGCTGCAACAACATAACTATTTGCGCTACGCCAACGCAGAGCCAACAAAAATGCTTGCAGGTGTAGACCAGCTAAAAGGTGAGTTTAAACTTAATAGTAATTTAGTGGCTAACAATGGCGATATATTACTAAACGCAGCCATAGCAGGCGGCGGCATTGCCATGCAACCTACTTTTATTGCAGGAGAGGCATTAGCCCAAGGAAAAGTAGTACGTATTTTACAACACCTTGAACCCGAGCCTATGGGGCTTTACATGGTGTATGCAAACAGGCAATTTTTACCGAGTAAAGTACGCGCGTTTGTTGATTTTTCAAGCAAATACTTCGGAGACACCCCATATTGGGATAGCTATTAATACAAAGAAGGCGTTAAGGTTAATAGTTAGCGGTTAGCGGTTAGCGGTTAGCCAATCTTATTTTCATAAGGCTCACCTTGCTAGCTAACTAGCAACTTTAAAAAGTAAATTACAAAAGTCGCCCCCAGCGTATTAGCCTTTACCTAAAAGTTAAAATAAGAAAAACTGGTTGGCAAATAACTTTTTTGTCTCTCTTTGGTCTGATCCCTTTAGTTTTTGACCGCTTTGGTTTTAATTAAACTGACTTAATTCATATGCGTGAATGATGCATATTCACACCAATCGATGTCATTACTGAGTGCGTAGTCATATTTAAAGTGAGTTTAAATGATAAGAACACTTGGATACAGTCCTAAGATTCAAACGCTATGATTGCTAACTAACTTCGCACAAATGCTTTTCAACAATCATGACGTTATTCGGCAAAGACCTTTAACAATCTAACCATCTAGCACTTACGCTGCTGCTAACAGTACCATCCGGGTACTCTACCACTACAACAAGCTCGACAATATGACAACCACCCATATTTCGGTAGATACCAGGTATTGTGACAGCAGTACCACCTGAATCAAGAGACCCTCCTGTACCACTTGCGCCTACAACTGTGCCTGTCCCGTCTGGGTTAACGAGTATTCTCCGGGTTGAGTTTGAATTCTGCTCCAATATTTGTTGAAGACACTCAGACATACCTTCACTTTGGAAGTTTAAATTAGACCTAGAAAAAAAGCTTACAGGATACCCATCAATTCTCGATGAGCCAGGCAAAAATGTAAAATTAAGTTTGAGCACTCTGTCCGGCAAATAGCCAATATCAAGTGGGGGAGTATATTGAAAGCTTCGGTCACCTATAAATGTATCACCATGATATGTTACTTCAAAGTTTAGTAAGTTATTGGAGCTTCCGTAAACCTGAGATGCATAAACTTTATTGATATCTCTCGATAAGTTTACTTGTATTCCAACTCCGTTATTAGATACAGTTAATCCGCTACCGGTGATAGATTGAGAAGACATAAAATCTGTCCACGTTTGCCTGTAACCTATTTGTGAACTGATATCATTAGTAAGTGATTCGTATAAATCTCTTCCAAACGATGGGTTAAACAAAAAATTGGCTGGATGTACATCACAATTTGTTTCATTGTTATTCAATGTTGACGCATTGCTGTTCAATACAAATGCATTTTTATTGTAAAAGGATTCTTGTTTTTGCACTTGCGAATTCGTAACAGAGGTAGCGGCAAAGGAGGTTACGGCCTCTCTAAAGTCTGCATCGATATTGTAAAAGGTCTCTAATGCTTGCGATTCTGTCACGGTCAATACTTGATCACTAACAAGAACGTTGTAAGTATTGCTAAAACTAGAAACTTGTTCAGTAGTCACCACAAATTTGAATGCGTCTCTTGTAATTGGATTTGCAATGATGAGCGTTCTAGGATTGCTGTAACACTGAAAAGTAGTTGTTCCTAAAAATATTTGACCACCTTGTAGATTTTCTTCATTACAATTCGGACTAATATACAAACTCTGAGCGAGGTTTACTGCCCCCTGATAATCACAGTTTGAACATGAGTATGCCGCGGTAAGACCGCTTGCATATACTTTGTTTATAAAGAAAAAGGTAAAGCAAAATGCTACGATAATTTTTATTTTTAATATATTCATGAACTTTCCTTAAACATGCTTTACTTAATCCCTTAAACACTAGACTTTGAACCAGTTCTTTTCAACTAAAGCTGGAAAATTTAACTTGATAATTTTAAACTTTCAAAGCGATAGATCATTCTTCGCTGAATGCAGGCGCTCTAAGTTGTTATATTTAATGTATGCAGCCACGCCTTTTTCATAAACACTCTCGTTGACTGATGTACTTTGAATAACCAATCATGCTTTAAATTACCAAAAAAGCGCTCTATGACAGTATTACCTCCAGAAGTCAGAGGGTCAGTCAAAGGGGGTCAAATCTTGACTTCAGACATTATAGATCCTGATAGTCTGCAAGAGGCACTTTCCACTCAACCAGTACTACCTTACGGCTCGGTTAAATTTAACTATTTTTACTAGGTTTGTTGCTCTAAATCCAACCAACACTCAACGAACTTAAACCTTTTACCTAACACCTTTTGCCTTTAACCTTGCATTTTAACTGTAACCCCCCTCACCATTTTGATTAAAAAAGCCACACTTCAACATGTGTTAAAGTGTGGCTTTTTGCATCAGCTGTAACAAAAATTAAGCAACATTTGCTGCTAATAGCTCGTTACGTACTAGCTCTGCGCCTTTGCTTAAAGCGTTGAGTTTGCCGTTTGCGATGTCGCGGGGCAGGGGTGCCATACCGCAGTTGGTGCAGGGGTAGAGCTTGTCGGCATCCACGTATTTAAGCGCTTCGCGCAAGGTTTTTGCCACCTCTTCAGGGGTTTCTATGGTATTGGTGGCTACATCGATTGCGCCTACCATTATTTTTTTACCGCGCACCAGTTCGAGTAGCTCAATGGGTACATGTGAGTTTTGGCACTCTAACGAAATAATATCAATACTCGATTTTTGCAGCTTAGGGAATACTTCTTCGTATTGTCGCCACTCGGTGCCGAGGGTTTTCTTCCAATCGGTGTTGGCTTTAATGCCGTAGCCGTAGCAAATATGCACGGCGGTTTCGCATTTTAACCCTTCTATGGCTCGCTCAAGGCAGGCTATGCCCCAGTCGTTTACTTCATCAAAAAACACATTAAAAGCGGGTTCATCAAATTGAATTATATCAACCCCCGCGGCTTCTAGTTCTTTGGCTTCTTGGTTGAGTATTTTAGCAAATTCCCAAGCTAGTTTTTCACGGCTTTTATAGTGATCGTCATACAGAGTGTCAATCATGGTCATTGGCCCAGGCAGTGCCCATTTAATTGGTTGGTTGGTTTGCTGGCGTAAAAACTTGGCGTCTTCAACAAATACCGATTTAGTGCGAGACACAGGGCCAACTACTGTGGGTACGCTGGCGTCGTAACGGTCGCGAATTTTAACTGTTTTACGGTTTTCAAAATCAACGCCATTTAAGTGTTCAATAAAGGTGGTTACAAAGTGTTGGCGAGTTTGTTCGCCATCGCTGACTATATCTACGCCTGCGGTTTGTTGCTTGTGCAGGGAAATACGCAGGGCGTCGTGTTTGCCATCTACCAGCTCGCTACCTTGTAATTTCCACGGTGACCATAAGGTTTCGGGCTCAGCAAGCCATGACGGTTTTGGCAAGCTGCCTGCTGATGAAGTAGGTAATAGTTTTTTCATAATAAATGCTGCCTGTAATTTTGTTGTGTGATTAAGCGATACTTGCTGAGAACTGCTGCAATACTGACTGATAAGGCTTAATAAAGTGCTGCTCAGTAAATTTGCCTTGCTCAACCGCTAATTGACCTCGCTCTGCGCGGTCATACACAATTTGCGTTAACGAATGGTCGTCATTTTTTAAATTAGGTTTATAACGGCTACCTGCGGCGGCGTTGGCGTTATAAATTTCTGGACGATAAATTTTTTGAAACGTTTCCATGGTGCTAATGGTGCTAATTAGTTCAAGGTTGCTGTAGTCGTTAAGTAGGTCACCAAAAAAGTAAAACGCTAACGGTGCAACGCTATTTGGTGGCATAAAGTAGCGCACTTGTAAGCCCATTTTTTTAAAATATTGCTCAGTTAACGACGACTCATTAGGCTGATACTCTACGCCTAAAATAGGGTGTAAGTTTTCGGTTTGCTGATAAGTTTTGTTATCAGATACGCTTAAACAAATAACCGGTGGCTTTTTAAAGTGCTGTTTATAGGTATTTGAGTTTACAAAGCATTTAAACAACTTGCCGTGTAAGTCACCAAAGTTATCGGGGATACTAAATTGCGGTTTGCTTTTGTTATGCTCAAGTAATAACACGCTAAAGTCGTAGTCGCGCACATACGATGAAAAGTTATTACCCACCATGCCTTCAATTCGCTCGTTGGTTTGGCGGTCAATAATATTGGTTTTTAATACCTCAATTGACGGAAATGCCTGACCACTGCTAGTAATGTCTAAATCAACCGAAATGATCTTGAGCTCAACCTCGTAACGATCCCCTTGTGGGTTATCCCAACTGGCCAGTGCATTAAAGCGGTTGTTGATCATTTTTAGGGTATTACGCAGGTTTTGGTGGCGACTTTCACCCCTTGCTAAATTAGCGAAATTGGTCGTAATACGTGTGTTATTTGATGGATGGTAGTTTTCATCCAAGTTAGTGCTTTTAATCGTAAATGTAAGATCAGTGCTCATAGCCGTATCCTTTCAATTTGAGTTGTTACTGCTTTTATTAACTGGCTGTAAACCGATATAACGGTTAAGCAGTCGTGCTGCTTTGCAGAGTTAATAAATTTATACGCGGTAATCAGCATGAAGAAAAACGGGTTTATTTCAGGTAAAACATGAGCCAGATTCACGCTTAAGTGAATTAACTAAATTAACAGCACTGATTAATAAGTGACAAGAGGTAAAACACACTTTAGCCATCTGAACTTCCATTTAAAATAGCAAGCCCTGCAGTTTATTCATATAAAACCTGAATATTATTCAATACTTTTAGAACGTGCTTATCGTTGGTGCTGGTAAGTCTACTTAGTTATAAAATCTAATTTATTTATGGATTTAAGTATCGCATGACCCGCGTTGAAAGTTTAATATAAAGCTAAATGACGAAGTTTTTACTTTGTTATAAATACCACTTTGTATTTAAAAATAGAGCACTTAATTAAGCCAATTAATATGTACATGACTTATAGCGATAAGCTTACGTTGTTTGAGCGTGCTTTATAAATTCATCATAAATACTGTCTTTAATGAGTCTGTCGGGCGTAAAGGCATAGTAATGCTGATAAACATTATCAATTGTACCAATGTAATTAACGTCGTAATGGCGCTCTACTTCGGCTCTTACTAAAATCGGCGCGGGGAATATACCAAACCCTTGCTCGCCAAGCGATTTCATTAATGCGCTGTCATCAACATGGCCAGCTATTGTCATTTCAATATCTTGTTCTTGTAGCCAATAATAAATAGCGCGTGCGACAGGGCTTTCTTTTGCGGGGAGCACTAAAGGCTTGTTATTTAAAGACTGCGGAAACTGCTTATGTAATTGCGAATACCATGTTTTGTTACCAAAAAGCGCGATTTGGCTTTTGCCTATTTCATGGCAAAATGCCTTAAATGGCAAGGTAGTATCGAGTGGTTTATCGGCTAACACTAAGTCGAGCTTATGAATCGCCATTTGTGCCAGCAACTCATCTTGTTGGCCATCAATACAGTGTAAGTTGGTAATACGCTCGTTATTAATTAAAGGCGCTAGCCACTTCGACACCAGTGATTTAGGCAACACATCTGAAATACCGACCTTTAACGTTCGTGAATAGTGCGTGGTATCACCTTGCGTGGTTTCTAGCCATTCATGGGCAATAGCAAACATATCATTGGTATATTGCTGGGTTACATGGCCAAACTCCGTTAACTGTAGGCCTCGCCCTTGGCGAACAAACAGTGGTTTTCCTAATCGTTGCTCTAAGTTAGTAATTTGCGAGCTGACCGTTTGCGGCGTTAAATTAAGTATTTTACTCGCCGCTGCAATACTGCCGTGCTTACTTACCTGCCAAAAATAATATAAGTGATTGTAGTTAATGTTGGTAATCATTCGAAAATACCTGTTTTAAAGTAAGAAATAATCAGCTTTTTCCTTTGCCACTAAGTTAGTAGATTACAGTCATGCCTGCAACATAGTTACTATTAAAAGGTGTCATTGCATGAAGCTAAAACTTACAGTTAAAAACAAGATAATTAACGCAAGTGAAAAGATGTCGCTTTTGAAGTTGATAAAAAGACAATTGGCAAAACATGCTTTAAATATTCGTAAAGTAGAGATTCAAATAAATGATCTTTCGAGTGAGCGCCACGGCACTTTGCAGCAATGCAAAATTAATATTCTTTTACCTGGGCTACCCAGTATTAATGTAAATACAAAGGGAAGAAGTATGCTGCAAGCGATAAAGCGGGCACTTAAAAGTTTGCAGCACATTCTCGTTAATAAGTATCAACCTTCGCAACCAAGCAGTTAATATCGCACTTGTAGTAGCAAGGATGCTACTTTTTTAATGCCTCTCTAATTCCAAGCTATGTTTAGTTTTAAACGATTCAATTATTACCATTGAGCCTTTAGCGCATTGCTATTGAGCGAAGCCGCCTTTCCCTTGTTGGGTTTCGTTACACTCTACCCAACTTACGCTTTGTACTATTTTGATTAAAAAGAGAGTTAAATTTCAGCCTCTAAATCCATAAAACTTAGATAAAAAAGTAACTCAAAGTCGTAACTAAGCACTAAATTTGGGTTTTGATTAATAAGCAAGTGTCTACCTAATACCAAACAGATTTATTTACTTGAGAAAATTGAGGTGGATAGAAGATACTGTTAAGGTACTTTGAAATAATAAAAAAATGCCTAACTAACGGCTAAAACCTCCTCCACCTCATAGGACGTTATCTGCTTAATTAAAGTGTTGATGTTCAAGTTTAACTAATGAAGCGAAAATGGAAAATTTCACCAAACTATTAGCAGTTACACTTTATATATTTTCTTTGTCTGGCTGTACTTCAGTTGGCAGTTACGTCATGTCAAACCCCGGTATCTATCTTTCTGAAGCACAGTTTATAAAAGCAAAACCTAGCGACATTGGCTTTAAAAAGCAAAAATTTTGCTCTTTTAGTACCACTCAATGCATTACATATCTGACTGCTGAACCTTATCAAGCAGCCGAATTTTCGCAAGAGAGTTCTGTTTATTACAACCTTCATGCAACTGGTAATAATGTAGAAAATACAATTTCACACAGAATGACACCAGATACATTTAATCGTTTTGAAGGCACTGCTTTATTACTTCATGGCTACGGGGGCAATAAAGAAGCAATGATGGCCTCAGCTATCTATTTTAGAGCGCTTGGTATGAACGTTATTATTCCAGATCTTTTTGGCCATGGTGAATCAACTGAAGCATTTGTATTTGCAGCAAAAGAGCACGGCATTTTAAATGAACTGCTTGCTGAACTATTTTTAAATCAAACGGATAACCAGACTGTTGTAGTCGGTCATTCAATGGGAGCACTTACTGCAAGCAACTTATTATCATCAGAATATGTTGACGCTGCTATTTTACTTGCCCCAATGATGAGTTTTGAGGTTGCAGCTAAGAAGTACTTACCTTATAAATCGCCTTTGCTTAGTCATTTTTTTTATAGCGAGATTGATAATATTGTTGACCAAGCAATGTTTGAGGCAGGAGTAACCATTCAAGAAACAAATTTATTGCCTAAATTAACTGAGACTAAAAAGCCTGTATTGTTAATTAACTCAGATGTTGACTCTCTATCCCCCCCAGCTTACTTTTCATCTATACAAAATGAGTTAGTAAAAAAAATAACTTTTAATGCTCGCTCTCATTCAAGTTTAATGGTGTTTGATCGTGATGATGTTATCGAAATTGAAAACTGGCTAATAACATGGTGAGCCTTGACTATTTTAGATGACATTGAGTGTATAAGTCATTTTTTATTATTGTCGGGTTTCGTTGCACTCTATCCAACTTACGCTTTGTAAACCCCATTACATTTTGATTAAAAAAGCCGCACTCTAACAATTAGTGTGCGGCTTTAGTATTTTATTTTTTAAAGCGATTACTTATTTAGTAAGTGCTTTTCAAAAAAGTCAGCCATCATAGTATGGTAATGCAAGGTGGTGCCTTTGCCTTCACGTAAGCTATGTGAGCGGTTAGGGTATGAGAAAAACTCAAACTGCTTGTTATGCTTTACAAGCTCGTCAATTAACCGCTCTGAGCCTTGATAATGCACGTTATCATCGCCCGTACCGTGAATAAGCAATAGCTTACCGGTTAGATTTTTAGCAAAGGTAATCGGCGAGGTGTTATCGTAACTCTCAGGATCGGTATTTGGGTTGCCCGCATAACGTTCTTGGTAAATGGTGTCGTACAAACGAATGTCTGGCACGGGTGCTGAGGCAATGCCTACTTTAAATTTATCACCATGGCGGAACAGTAAATTAAGGGTTGAACTACCGCCCCCTGAGTGTCCCCATACGCCAACACGGTCAGTGTCTATTACATCCCAGCGTTTAGCCATGGCATCTAGGGCGTCTACTTGGTCTTGCACGGTAATTGAGCCGATTTTTTTATAAATCGATTTGCGCCAATCGCGGCCTTTTGGTGCACGTGTGCCTCGGTTATCAACCGATGCCACAATAAAGCCTTTTTGCGTTAACAGTGATTTATACCTGTCTCTTATACACATCTCCGAGCCCACGAGACGCTACGCTATCTC